>Ga0233415_10001339_pt1 | contig 10714 bp, 9 predicted proteins | sample Na_anoxic_12_MG_FD_188631 | JGI IMG/M metagenome (GOLD analysis project Ga0233415, IMG submission 188631) | Seawater microbial communities from Saanich Inlet, British Columbia, Canada - Na_anoxic_12_MG | ecosystem: Environmental > Aquatic > Marine > Inlet | place: Canada: British Columbia...
TTGTAACCCCTAAATGAAGTTCCTCCAGGTCGATTAGCAATTTCTACAGAGGCAGCACTTCTTCCACTTTTTCCGTTCATTGCTAATTGTCTTCTCCAATGTTTCATAGGAAAAGGGGATTGAACACAAGCCATACCTGTGCCACCAATAAAATCTTTTGCGTGATTATAATTAGATTCAGCTGAAGTTCCAGGAGCATGACCAACATTAATACTAGGTCGTGACATACCACCCATAATTGCTGCTGAACTAGGGGTTGACTTAGGAGGACCTGCGGGAATAGGTCCAACCGGATTACCTTTGACAAAAACTGAACCTTTGTTATCAACAATAGGTTGTCTACTGGATATTAAATTATTTGAATAACTAAAATTTGTTGGTTTAGACATCTTGATATATATAGTAAATATAGAAAAATAAAAACATACAAATGATAATTTAAATCATTTATTATATTATATATGCTTGAGTATATTATTACTATTTTTTTCATATTACTATTATTATTCTCTCTATTGAAGTATTTTACTAAATCAAGTATTATTGAGGGTGCTACAGGAAGTTATCAAGAATATTCGGATGATCCTCTTATTTTAGCAAAGAAAAATGCTGCGAATATAGATATTTTAAAAAAGAAGATTGATGATATGTCAGAAACAGCAAAACAAACTGAAACAAATACTACTAATATTGATAAAAATACTCAATCAATAAGTAGTTTATTAAATTCAATGTCACCATCATCAGACGAAGACTCTCAACAAAACCAAGCTATTATAGATGACGATCCGGATACATTTAATATGTAATGATTATTTTATATTTTAGTTATATATATATAAAATAATGTCTAATTTTTTTGAAGAAGTTTTAGATGATGTTAATGCCGTAGAAGAAAAATTATTAGGACCCGATTATGCTTATTGGAAACAAATAAAATCCCCTAGTGAAATGGGAATGAGCACAAAGGGTTCCATCTCTACTATAGCCAAAGATGTTGGTGGTTTAATAAACTATGTAGAACTATTAGTCGCTGGTGGTGGAGGTGCTTCTAGAACAAGTGGTGCTATGGGAAATAAATTTTTCTTAAAAACAGCTGCTACTTGTAAAGATAAAGCATCAAGTGAAGTAGTTGATAGATATATTTATGTAAATAATGTTCCGGATGGTTCTATTCCTTTTATTAGTGGTGCTATGGGAATGAATTTTTCAGATTTGGAAGGTCTAGTTCCTGGAACTCTAGGAAATGTATCCGCATTAAATCCAATGTTAATATTTCAAGCATTTATGTCAGGTTCGCAACCAGAATGTCAAGAAATCACATTGGAAACAATAGATGTAAATAACAATAAAAATACAGAAACTCGCCATGTAACTACAACTGATTTACAAAATATGAACCCTTGTGATTTTAAACCTAAATACAGTAAGAATCCAATTAGTGGACAGGCATGTAGGGAGGCTTTTACGAATCGTAAAAGAGCAAAAATTCCGGATGATTTCTTAGTGAAAATGTTTTATGCTTCACTTGGTGTATTTGGAGTTTACTTGTTAATATGTGTTATGAAAAAGATTAAAGAGAGAAAATAAATAAAAATAAGTAGTAAAAATATATAGATGGAATATGATTCTTTATATTTTTTATCAACGAGTAATGGATTATTAATGAGTAACATTGAAATAGAAAAAGCTACTGTATTTAAAGCAGCACTTCAATTGAATTTTGATTTATGTATTCAGCATTTAGCAGAAACACAAAGAATGAAAATTATTAAAAATGACGAAAGGAGTAAATTTTTGGAGGAAAATAGCAACATATTTTATGATGATGATACACATAAACATCCTCAATGCGATGTGTTATATAGAATCGTAAATAAAAATTACTTTGTTAAGAATGATGAATATTTTGAAAAATTTACTGCTTTTTACTTTAAATTATATTCCACAATTTTTTCTTTTTTTGGATTAGAGAAAATATCAATGGTAATACATAACAATAAATCTCTAATTAGTAATATGAATATTAAACTTGATGCCGTAATAGCTACAGCATCAGTTGGTCATAATAAAAGTAAAATAAATAAAGAAGAAGATTCTATTGAAATGTCATTTGATAAAACTTTAAAAAATTTAACTGAAAGTTTTAACAATACTGATGATAAATTAGATTTTTTACATAATAATATGCCTTCTAATTTACAAAACACTATATATGAACCATCAATTGAATTAGATTTAATTCAAAAACGAACAATTAAAAATATGATAATATTGAAGCATAGTAAAAAATTAGAAAACACAAATATAATTGAGGTTGAATTAGGTTTAAAACAGACTTTTAATTTAAATCAGAATATTGGATTATTTGCTAAGTCATCTAAGGAAAAAATGATAAGTCAAGATGTATCTTTCGATTTCAGATTTTTTCCTAGTGAAATACTAAACACATCATTACCATCAAGTATTGTGACACCAAAACCAGAACCAGATGTAATAAATGATTATAATATGGATTTTTATGTTTCCAAAGAGGCACCTATGAGTGGACCTTGGCCTATTCATTGTAATGAAGTATATGTTAGGAATAGCGTAAAATCTAAAGATGAGGCATTACAAATAGCTCGAGAACAGATAAGAGTAAATCCTCCAGAAAATATTATCGAGATAGTAGAATTATTTGTTCCACCTTTTTCATGGACATATAGTGTTAAAACATTTCATATTAAACCAAATACTAAAGCAGATGTTCATATAGGTAATGGCAGAAGACAAGTGGCTTTTGATAAAACTTTATTCAAGTATAAAGATAATGTTATTTCAACACTAAAAGGAGGAGGATATTATTAAAAATAAATAAATTATTAAAATTATAATTTATTTATTAGGAAGATAATCTAGAAAATTTACATTTTAGCAGCAGCTTTGTGAGCAGCAGCGGCAGCGGAAGCACCCATAGCAGCAGCACGACCGGCAGCGGCGGCTTTTCCAGCAGCAGCATGGACAGCCTTGGAAGCACCCATAGCCTTAGAAGCAGAAGCACCCTTGGCAGCCTTAGCGGCTCTGGAGGCAGCCTTGGCAACACCCTTGGCAGCAGTAGCAGCCTTGGAAGCACTGGCAGCGGCGCCCTTGGCAGCAGCTTTCTTCATGGTTTTGGCTTTGGCAGCACCCATAGCCTTGGCAGCACCATAAGGGCTTCCTACCATACCCATAGAATTGCTAGCTTGTCTGTGGCCATCGCGATTGTAAGTCATATCACCTTTGTGAGTAACAAAATCTTGGTTACCCATTCTGGTCATAGAAGCTTGTCCCTTATCAGGGTTTCCACCACGTCTAGATTTAGATCTGCGACGAGAAGCAGAACGAGAACGAGAGCGAGAAGCAGATTTAGATCTGCGACGAGAAGCAGAACGAGAGCGAGAACGAGAAGCAGATTTAGATCTTCTACGAGAAGCAGATCTACCTCTTCTACGGGGAGCACCGTGTCTACGAGAACGGCCACCTACCTTGGCAGCACTTGCTCCAGCAGCAGATTTCTTGGTTGAGAACATATCCATAAACCCACTGAAGTGATCACCTATAGATTTCTCTTTAGACATAGATTTAGATGCAGAAGCATGTTGTTGAGTTTGAACAGAAGAATCCATATTATATAATATTTATAGAAAATAATATATAATTTATTCTAAATTTATAGTTTAACGCGTTTGTAAAGTTCTAAAGCGGCTAAACCACCAGCTACCTCCGCAAGAATATAAGGAACTAAATCACCCTTGGGAAATTTACCGGCAGCAACCATCATAATAGTTACAGCAGGATTGTAAGAACCGCCTGAAATAGGTCCTCCAATTAATACAGCAATTGCTAAAGCAGCGCCAATAGCTAACCAGTTACCGGTAGCAAGAATGACATAAAGGAAAAATAAAGTGCCTAAAAATTCAACAAGATACTTGTTCATGTTATATATTTAATTCACAAAAAAAACTTTTTAAGCAACAATTTGTCTATTTCCAACGCCGGTTAATCTAGAACCTCCACCAGACTTATATTGAAAATTAGAGGTTCTACCAGTTCCAGCAGGTAATATAGCACCCTTCTTTTTTGGTGCTACAGTTCCTCCTCCTCTAACTCTTGCTAAAGCGCTGTTTCTATATGAATCTTGTTTTTGAGCTAAACCTTGAAAGGAGGTTTGATTTTTATATGATTTTGTCGACTTACCTATTGCGTTAATTTTTTTCATTTGGATATGACTGGAAGAATCGTAATGACCTTGTAATAATGTTCCTCCACCCGCATCTTTAATATATGCTTGACGAGCCCTGGAGAACATAGAATCACCTGCGGAAGGATTAAACTTTTGGGGCATTGCTTTTGGAATAGCTTGATTAGAACTGCCAGGAGCACCAGTAGGCATAATGGCATTTCCACCAGCCCCTTTAATTAATATTCCCTGACTAGCAGGACCAGTAATTACTTTTGGACCAACACCAGCTTTTCCGTAATAAGGTGGCATATATGGGAAGTATGAAGTATTACTATATGTGAATTGCATTTTATATATATAATAGATAATATATAAAATATAAATTTAATGTCTTACTTTACCTAGAGCAACTAATGTATTACTTCTAGTATCACCACCAAATGAATAATCATTGTAGTTTCTATTTTGAGCTTGTTGTTTCTTAAATTTAGTATAATCAGAACCATCGTATACCCATTTAACATTGGTATTAGCACTTGGAAGATTATTAGGATTTGGAAAAGATGATAATTTAAGATTACCTCCTAAAACTCTAGCAGAACCATTTGCTGCTAATTTAATTCTTCCTGTATTCACTTGATTAGAACCACCTGAAGTAAAAGCTACACGGGTCATTAAATCACCAGCATTATTAACAGCTCTAAAAGGAGTAACATTGGTTTTAACACCATTATATGTTCTATTAGCAGCTTTACCGTTCCAAGCATCACGCAATGTAAATCTCATTCTTTCTCTGTTGGCTCCGCCAACCATTCCAGAACCAGAAGTAGCGTTACCACCACCACCAATTAATCTTGGCGCAACACCTGGATATCCAGCAGCTTTATAGTTTGCATTATTAATTCCATGAGGCATTATATATATATCTCTCATATAAAAAATTTATAGAAATATGCTAAAACTATACTTAATTTTTATCACTTTAATTTATGTCATAATTCGTGGAGCAATATTCATTGTTTGTAATTCTTGAAATAATAATTTACAGGCATATGGGATTTCCACATAATTAAAATCAACACGATTGTCACATGTATTACAAATATGAATTTTCATTTTATTATTATAAGCAGCCACCATACCACATCTTTTACATACATTTACTTGATATTTATCAGACGCATCATATAATCTTCCTCTAGTAAATCTAGAAGCGCCGTGAGATACCATACAATCTCTCTCCATTTCTCCAAATCTCAGACCACCATCACGACTTCTACCTTCAGCAGGCTGTCTAGTAAGATTAACCATTGGTCCAATAGAACGACTATGTTGTTTATCACGAACCATATGCTTTAATCTTTGATAAAAGACTGGACCAATAAATATACTTGTTTCAATTTGCTCACCAGAAAGACCATTATACATAACTTCGTTACCATTGCTTTCATAACCAACCTTTGTGAGTTCTTTACAAATAGTATCAATACTTAAATCGCCAAATGAAGTTCCATCGCCAAATAATCCTAATTCAACTAGAACCTTTCCTAACAATGTTTCCTTCAACTGTCCGATAGTCATACGAGATGGAATAGCATGAGGATTAATAATAATATCTGGCTTCACACCGGCAGATGTAAATGGCATATCACATTCAGGAATAATGTTTCCAATTGTTCCTTTTTGTCCGTGACGACTACTAAACTTGTCTCCAATAACAGGTCTTCTAACAGTTCTAACTCTAACTTTAGCAAAGCTATAACCATCACCATTTCTATCGATAAAGTTTTTATCTACATATGATTCTTCATTTGTTCTAAAAGTTCTACTTAAATCTTCATATTTAATAATTTTTGTATGATCATTTCTGTTCTCTTTAATAGGAACAACTTTGGCAATAATAACATCATTATTTTCAAGTAGCGTATTTTCAGGAACAATTCCTTTACTATTGATTTTACTATAGTTGCCATATTTCATACCCTTTGTTTTTGCCGGGTCTGGTTTACATCTAATTTCTTCATCACCATTAATTTTCTTATCTTCATCTTTTTCTGTGTGATAAATAGTTGCTTGAAACAAACCTCTATCAATTGAACCTTGGTTAAACAGTAAACTATCCTCCTGATTATAACCACTATGCGTCATAATAGCAACAATAACAGGAGCACCGGCAGGAATCTTATCCAATTTAACCATACCCATTAAACGAGTATCTACTAGTGGTCGTGCTGGATATGTTAACACATAAGCTGTTTTATCCATACGATTGTCGTAATTAGTTACATATACTCCCATTGCTTGTTTACCCATAGCAGATTGGTATGTATTTCTAGGACTCTGATTATGGTCAGGAAATGGAATACAAGATGCTAAAATACCAAATATCGTGCTGGGATGAATTTCACAATGAGTATATTTATAAATATATTGATTGGATTTATATAGTTCATTTGGCTTCATAGCAACCATACTATAACTCTGCTCTTCCGGATCAATATATTCAATAACTGAATTGGGAATATTACAGTCAGTTAATAAATCATTCCAATTTAAATCATTCTTTTTAATTTTATCAGCAATATCATTCGTCATAATAACCTTGTTATCTTTCACTCTTAAAATAGGACGAATCAATCTCCCAGCATCATTACAAATTCTAATCTCCTTGTCTTTAAAATTAAATGTAATAGATGTGTAAATATTAATCATACCTTTATATTTATATTGTTGGAAAGTTGTGAATAAATCGTATGGATTCTTACTAATACCTAGCCAAGCACCATTAACGAATACTTTGACATGTTTTTCTAATTCACTTGATGTTAGATCCGATAATGGTGTAACAAATGGAATAACATATTCATGTAAAGGACCACTATTACTTGGAATAGTAATGTGTGTCATATAGCTAAGATTCTTGACTACACCTACACTAGCACCTTCTGGTGTTTCGGCCGGACATAGAAATCCCCAAGAACTATTATGTAATTTTCTAGGAGGAATTAATTTTCCACTTTTGTCAATCGGTGTATTGATTCTTCTCAAATGACTTAAACTCGAAATATAAGTTAATCTATTTAATACTTGAGCAACACCAACTTTGTTGCTATTCACATTTTTAATTCCAAAATCACCTGTAGATAATGCTCTTTTAAGACCATTTTCAATAGTCGTTGACTTAACAATCTTATAAATATTTGTGGTGTTGATAATATTCAAATAATCTTCTGTTGACTTCCATGAGCCATTATTAATCTCTCTCACAATTTGTTTTTGCATATCTTTTACTAATTTATTAAAGTAATTACGATATAAATTATTCAATAATACTCCTGTTAAATCAATTCTTTTGTTAAGATAAGAATCTCTATCATCAGGCAGTGTCCATTCAAAACTACATTTCAATAACTTGTTTGTCATATAACCTAGGAAGTAAATCTTTTGTGTTTCGTCATGGCAATGAGGAAATAGGTCATTGTTTAAAATATCCATTGTGAATTCATACTTTTTCTTTAATCCAGCCTCCTTATCCATATTAATCGGGGTAAACATCACATATGTCATTAAATGTTTAATAGCATCTTCTTGTGTCATAATAGTGTTTGCCTCTACGATACTACCCTGTAAACCATATTTCATTTTTTTATATTTGCTTTCATCAATATCTAAAATAATCTTCTCGCAAATTTCTTTATCAGAAATAACTCCCAAAGCACGAAATACAACGAGCAATGGCACAGGTTGTTTTACTCTTGGTATCTGAATATAAATGGATGTTCCAAATCCAGTATTCTTACTAGATATCATCATACTAATTTGCTTCGGACTAATACACTTAAAATCCGGAACAGATTTAATTTCAGCCATCCAAGCCCATTTATTATTACCTTTACTTACATTAAAACAATAAACACGATTCTCAGCAGCTCTTTCCTGTCCTAAGACAGTTTTCTCACTACCATTAATAATGAAATAACCTCCAGCATCGAATTTACATTCTCCACTAACATTTTCATTAATATGAGAATATTGATTTAATACACACACAGACGATTTTAACATAATAGGCAACTTACCAATGTGAATTTTTGGCAAAATTTTATAAAATGTTTGTGAATTTTCCAAATTATCTCCACTTCGCACAATATATTTAATATTCAAATCAACTGTCATCATTGACGAATATGTAAAATTTCTCAATCTTGCTTCCTGTGGAAACATTAATTTCGAAGCACCATTATTTTCATGAATTTGGGGTCTGTATAAATGAAAGTTTTCAAATGTTATGAAAATTTCTAAACTATATTTCCCACTTGCTTTATCATAATCATTTTCGCTACAAATTTGAACAGGATTAAACATATCAATTGTTTTTTGAATTTGAATGTTAACAAAATTATTAAATGATTCCAGTTGATGTCTAACTAATTGAGTTAGATGTTGGTCTTTAAAATAGGATTCTATCACCGCCCATGGCGTTTCAAGATATTTTCCTAAGTTATCACTAATATCCTTTTCTAGGTTAGTCATATTTGTTTCTTGGAACATTTTATAAATTATTTAAAACATCAATTTATTTTTAAATCATTTTTTTAAATCATTATGAAATTAAAATATTTTTATATATATATGAGCCAGAATCGAAATAATAATTATAATAAAAAGAAAAATAAACCTATTAAATTTATATTTGATACATCAAATAGCAATATTTTCTTAACTAATACCAATGAATCTAATATTTTTCGTAATAAAAACGACTTACATACTTCTAACAATAAATTAATTAAATTTAATAATGATACAAATTCTATTGATTTCAATAATAATGAAAAAAATAATATAAAACCGTTTTCAAATTGTAATACAATGGTAACAACAAATAAATTAATAACATCATTAGATGATTCTAATATTAATGATAATCAAATAATTAAAGACCAAACAGATTGCCTATTAAAATTAATTTTAAATCAAACTGAAAAGGATTTCAATAAAAATTATAATTCACCTTACTTTTCAGGTATTCCAATTATGCCAACTATTAAAGACAATTCTCTCTTCTCAGACGAAGATATCAAAAAAATTATTAAAGAAGAAGTTTTAATTGATGCGTCTGTTGATAACTTGATAGATCTAATTAATTTATGTGATAAATATCCTCTCGCAGATAATATTGAATATAATATTAATATGAAATCTCTCCACAATATCAAACCATCACTCATTGAACTTCAAAATATGATTGGTATGAATTCTATTAAAGAAAATATTGTTGACCAAATTATATATTTTATTCAAGATTTACATAATATCTCTCCTAATAATTCCGATTATCTTCATGCAGTTATTTATGGACCACCAGGAACTGGTAAAACAGAAGTCGCAAAAATAATGGGTAAAATTTTTAGTAATCTTGGTATTCTTAAAAAAAATGTTTTCAAAAAAGTTACACGTGACGACCTAGTAGCTGGATATTTAGGTCAAACTGCTATGAAAACCAAAGATGTTATTAAAGAGTGTATTGGAGGAGTATTATTTATTGATGAAGCATATGCTTTAGGAAATAAAGAAAAAAGAGACTCTTTTTCTAAGGAAAGTATTGATACTATTTGTGAAGCTCTAAGTGACCATAAAAAAGACTTAATGTGTATTATAGCAGGTTATGAACAAGAAATTAAAGACTGTTTCTTTAGTTATAATCCTGGTTTAGAATCTAGATTTACTTGGAAATTTACTATTGATGATTACGATCATACAGAATTAAAATTAATATTTGAGAAAAAAATTAAAGATTGTGGCTGGAACTTAAAAGAACCTCTTAACGACGAATGGTTTGAGAAAAATAAAGATTATTTCAAATATTTTGGAAGAGATATGGAAACTTTATTTTCAAAGGTCAAAATCGCTCATAGTAGAAGAGTTTTTTGTTTACCAAAAGAGGAAAAAACGAAAATTAGTATGAAAGATTTAGACAAAGGCTTTGCGATCTATAAAAAAATGGGAGAAAGTGAAAACAGAAAAGATGAAGCTGACCGACTTAAACAATTACACCATTCTATTTATTGTTAATTTTCATAATATATTTTATAATTACAAATATATTATGTCTGAAAAAAAAACTATTCTTTTCAATGATTCGTTTACAACTAATAAAACTAGAAAAAAGAATGGTGGAAATAAACCTAAAAAAGAGAAACCTAAAACAGTAATAAAACCAAATACATTAAAAAAATCTCTCCTTGAAAAAATTAAAAAACATCAACAAAAAGAAAAAATTACAAAAACTATTGATACCAATTCTAATAAAGAAAATAATGATGTAGATTTTCATAATAATTTTATTGATTCGATGGAATATTTAAATAAAATCAGTGAAAAAAGAAAAAAAGAAAAAAAAGAAAAAAAGAAAAATAAAACTCTTAAAAAACCTCAAGAAGGTGGAAACACTCCAAATATCGCAATGGAACCTCTTGTATCAGTTGACCTTCCCAATGACTTTGATAG
>Ga0233415_10001340_pt1 | contig 10712 bp, 10 predicted proteins | sample Na_anoxic_12_MG_FD_188631 | JGI IMG/M metagenome (GOLD analysis project Ga0233415, IMG submission 188631) | Seawater microbial communities from Saanich Inlet, British Columbia, Canada - Na_anoxic_12_MG | ecosystem: Environmental > Aquatic > Marine > Inlet | place: Canada: British Columbia...
CGGCCGTCTGGATGGTCTGGGACAGGTACTACAACCCGAACTATCTCTCGGCGAAAACTGGGCGTCCCGTCAAGCTCTGCACCTATGTCTGGCGGGCAATCCAGACCGCATGGGCCAAGGTCACAGAGAGGTGCTTTTGCGTCCGGAACACGGTGCACATAATACGCAAAGAGGACGCGCTGAGTGCCGAGCATCAGCCGATACACGATCCCGGAAAGATGAAGTCCATGCTGGCCAAGATGGCCGGCCTCGACCCCGACGCCGGGCTGCTTGACGACATTATCAAAGATTGCCGGGCAATCCACAGTAAGCAGCCGTTCACGCCCGCAATGCTGGAGGAGGTGGTCGTCGCGGCTAGGCGGGGCGGCGGCAGTGGGGAGATGTTGCCGCGCATCGCCGCCGCCGTTCCGGTAGTGGCCAAAAAAAGGCGAAACGCGGTACCCGCGCACATGCTCATGAAGTCGCTAGACTCGCCGGCCGGCGAAGACGACGACGGCGACGGAAGCAAGAACTCCGATATGATTTCGGATATTGACCGCAGGCTGGTCGTCAATGACGGCGATGTGACCAGCGATCTAGCTGCGCAAGTTCGGGCCATAGTGTCTAGCCGCCTAAGCCCGCTCGATCAACATATACTTTTCCGGCATGTCGTTTCAGGCACCGAGTCCATCCGAGCGATAGCCAGCCAGTATCATTTGACTATCGCCGAAATCAAAGAGAGAGTGTGCCATGTCCGCGAATGGCTCGAGGACGCGAAGCAAAGCAGCTTGTTCGATGGCCTGTTAGAATAGGTTTAGGCTTATACTAGGAGGCGATGTGTCACGGAAGGACAAGACCAGCTGTAGCTTGCCGGGAAATGCCGCCAAGAAGCCCACGGTAGCCAAAAAGAATAAGTCGGCCAAGAAGGCGTCGGCCAAGAAGGCGTCCGTTAAAAAGGCGACCAAGAAAACCAAGGTGGCCAAGAAGATCAAGGGGAAGGTGGCCAAGAAGATCAAGGGGAAGGTGGCCAAGAAGACGCCTGTCAAAAAAAAGACCACTACAGTCAGGAAGACCAAGGCTCGCCGCCCAGAAAGTCCTAGCCAGCCCGAGACCGCACAGACATACCGATGGCTTTCAGTGAGTGTCGAGGAGGGTTGCGAGCACGACGCGGCCAGGACCCTAAAAAAAATCCAGGGTATAGAGCAGGTGCTGTTTCCGACGCACGACGACAAGGCGCTTTATCCCGGCTACATTTTCGTCTACTGCAACCGGGCGGACGAAATACTGATCGAGATATGCCAGGCAAATGATGTCGAGGGCGTGCTCGCCCGGAACGGCATATTCAACTACGCTTTCGGAGGACATGAAGCGCCGGTGGAGCTGGAAGAGAAGGCACTCCAATCCATACGGAATAGCTGCACGCGCTATTTGCGCATAGCGCGAAGCGAGATGATGCAGGTGCAAAAGGGGCAGAGAATCTCGATTACATCGGGCACCTTTAGCGGCATGGTGGGCCAAGTTGTCAGCGTCCACAGTCGCAAGATGATCGTGGTAGCCAAAGTTTGCCTATCGGACGGCGGGATGGTCAAAAAGGTCTCAATCAAACACGGGGAGTTCGAGACCATAGAGGAGAGCAGGGATGATGATTGGCGGCTGTGAGGGTGTTTTCATAACTTTCGAGGGTGGCGAGGGGTCCGGAAAATCCACAGTCTGCACCAAGGTCTTCCGGCAGATTGGCGAGCAGGGGTACAAATGCTGGAAAGGTGGCGAGCCAGGCGGTACGGTCGCAGGTTCGTTCTGGAGGGAGCAGATACTGAATCCGGCATCCATCCTATCCCCAGAAGCGGAGCTTTGCCTCTTTCTTGCCGACAGGGCGCAGAACTTCGCAGAGCATGTCGCGCCGAAGCTCGCCGAGGGCTACATTGTGATGCTGGACAGGCACCGGGATTCGACCGCCGCATACCAAGGCGGAGGTCGCGGGCATGATCTTGCTCTCATAGAGCGCATGAACGATTTCGCGACGCACAACCGCCGTCCGGACATGACAATACTTTTGGACATCGAATCCGATCTTGGACTGGCCCGGACGAGGCATACCGAGTATGGAGCCGCAGATCGCATGGAAGCGGAAGACATCGAGTTCCACAAGAGGCTGCGAGGTGTTTTCTTGGCCCTCGTGGAGGCTGAGCCGGAACGCTTTGTTAAGCTGGACGCGTCAGCGCCACTCGACGAAGTGGCTGCCCGGGCGCTAAAGGCCGTCCAAGATGTCTTGGCGTCCAAAGGTGTGTGCCCGCAATGATATGGCTCGGGAGCTTTTGGACCCGCCTTCCGTCCAAGCCTGCCGTCGTCAGCATAGCCCGCTGGTCCCCCCAGTGGTTCAAGGGTCCCACATTATTCGAATTAGCGCCCGTGTTCGCGGACGGCACGCCTTTTGGAAAAGTCGGCGACAAGCGACGGTGGATAGAATTGTACCAGGCTGCTTTGTCGGAACGCGGACGTCTGCGGGCAGCGCGCAGGCGGGTGGACGGCCTTCTCGCTGAGCATGCAGACATATTGCTGGCATGCTGGTGCAAGACGGGAAGGTTTCGCCGGGATGACTCGTACAGCGGAAACTTCTGCCACAGGCTGCTGGCTGGCAGATTGTTGTCGCGGCTTGGGTATGCCGCAGAGGTGGTGGACCTTGACTGTTCACAATGCAGGGGACAGCTCTCCTTCGATGGCGCAGTCGTCGCCGGCGAATTTGTCTGCAAGCGGTGTAGCCAGGCCTGAACACCCTATGTTCAGGTTTCGGAATGTGCCAGCCGTCATAGACGACCGCATACATGCTTTTGTCCGTAGCTCAGTCCTCGCTGGTAGATCCGAGTTTCGACCGAGCTTGCTGTGTACGCAGGTCGCAGAATCCCTTGGCGGCAGCGACATGGCTATCGTGGCAGAAAGGATATCTGCCCATTGCGGCCCAGGTTGCCTTTTGAGGACGATTCTGCGCGTCGGCTGCCCCGCCTGTGGGGTCGCCAACGAAATGGCGCTGTCCGCCGCGGATATTCTGCCTGATGCTACCGCGACTTGCGAACAGTGCAAGGCGAATTTCCGGCTCGGCGGACAGAGCGCGGACGAGGCCATCGTAGTGGGGGGCGAGTTTCGCGATTACCTACGGCTTGTGGCCGGGAAATCGTCGGAGTGCAAGACAAATGGTTAGGGTCAAGCTCGAACTTCTCTCACAAGGCGTTGTCGCGATGCGCTTTTCCGGCAAGTCGCGAGCCGTCGACGATGCCGAGAGATCATCGGCGCTTTTGGCGCCGTCCTGCGAGTTTGACCATCGTTCTGGCCAATGGACATTCCCGCTGCAGTACCTTGTCGATGTCGGCAAGGTCCTACAGAAGTACGCAGACAAGGTCTCCGTCTCGCCGAATGTCGTCAAGGCGTTCCGGCTACAGCGGAAGGTGGCGAGAATCGTGTGCGCGTTGCAGGCCAAGCCGACCAGTTTTTTTCCAGCGGCACCATACGAAGCCATCTTCAAGGCCGAATGTATGCCGCACCCGTACCAGCGCCAGGGCGTCGCGATTATGTTGGCTGCAAAACGCCTCCTGCTTGCGGATTCGGTCGGTCTTGGCAAGACCATCCAGTCGGTGGCTGCTATAGCGATGGCCTTAAAGAGCGGCGTTTGTCGCCGCGCCATGGTTGTCACCGGGGCCAGCTTGAAAGGGCAGTGGCGCGAGGAGGCTTTGAAATATCTGCAGCCCGATGCCATAGAAGGACTCGCGGATGGCTTTGCTGTGATTGGCGGAGATCGTTCCAAGCGGCTCGAGGCATACAACAACCCGGCCAATCGCGTACTCGTGCTGAACTACGAGTTGTTCTTGCATGATTTACGAATCATGCCGCCCGTTGGCATGGTGTTTCTTGACGAGGCGGCCAGGATCAAGAGCCTGGATGCGAAGACCACCCAAAACATCAAAGTCTACTGTGCCAAACATCGGGTGCGATATCGCTATGCTCTGACCGCAACGGCGATCGAGAACAGGCTCGAGGATTTTTTCAGCATACTCTTGTTCTTGAATGACAGGAGTCTTGGCTTCCATACATATTTCGTGTACCACTACTGCAAGCTCAGGCAGTTTCGGGCGCCGAATGGGCGAAGGATTAGGCAGGTTATCGGGCACTTGAATCTTGACGAGGCGAAGAGGCGCACGGCCCATGTTTTGCTTCGCAGAACCAAGGACGATGTCGGAACGGAGCTGCCGGAGCTTATCGTGCGGAATGTCGCCGTGAATCTCGGCCCGCTTCAGCGGCGAAAGTACGAGCAGGTGAAGGTGGAGGCCAAAGATCCGGATAGCGATCTCGATCCGCTTCAGCGCAGCCGGTTGCTTCGGGAGGTCTGCGACAGCCTGGCGCTTGTTGAAAGCGGGGCAACCGAGAGTGCGAAACTGGACGAACTGGAGTACTTTGTCAGGAATGTGATCGGCCCCGATCATTCGCTGGTCATCTTCACCCAATGGCGAAGAATGGCCAAATTGATAGTCGAGAGACTGGCTGACTGTTATGAGCAGAGGCCGCGCGTAATCTCGGGCCAGGTCAAGAGCCAAGATAGGGACCGTCATCGTCAGGATTTCAACGAAGAGAAGTATCGCTGCCTCGTGATGACGGACGCCGGCAAGGCCGGCCTCAACTTGCAGGCCTGCGAGACGATGGTGAACTTCGAGCTGCCTTGGAATCCGGCGACGCTGAAACAGCGGATTGGCAGGATGCATCGGGCCGGGCAGCAGCACAAGGTTACGACCGTGGTCAACTTTATCACTAACAATACGATAGAACACAGAGTCGCGGAGCGCCTTATGCGACGCCATCGCGTGTTCGATACGGTTTTGACCGCAGCGGAGGATGAATTGCAGGCGATGGATTTTTCCAGGACGCTGACAACGCGCGACTTGATGGAGCTGGCATGACGACAAACAAGTACTCGTGCGAAGCGTGCAAGGATCTGGGATGGATTCCAGATCCAGACAATTACAAAGTGCATACCGAATGCACGGAGTGCACGCGCCCGAAGCGGCTCGCCAGCGAATACGCCGCGGCCAATCTGCCGGTCTTTGTCCAGGACATCGAATGGAAGAACATCGAGCGCACGGACGAGAGGCGCAAGCTCATACAAAATGCCCGGATCTGGCTGAAGGGCGCGTACACAATACATGGCCCCGGCGGCAGCTTTGTGCCGAGGAGCAAGACGCAGGCCACGGCCCGCAGGATTTTCTTCATTTGGGGGCCGCCGGATTCCGGAAAGACGATGTTTGGCTCGCTGATGGCCAAGACCCTCCTCAAGAGGGGCGTGCAAGTTTACCGTGGTGCGCTGCACCGGTACACTGACGCGTTCTTCGTCAGGTCGGGGTCGCCGGAGGCTGAGCAGGAGCGAATGTTCCGCGACACGATGCGGGGCGCCGCGATTCTGATGCTTGAACTGGGCGACGAGCCGGATCACAGCTATTCCGGACCTCGGCTTGTAGAGCTGCTCAACTACAGGGTCGAGAACGGCCTGTGCACGATCGTCGTCAGTTCGCTGAGTCCGGATTGCGTGGTGGGCAAGTATGGCGGAGACTTCTGTAAGGGGAGCGAGCTGCTGAAGCTATTCAAGAACAAGAAGTTTGTGCTGGTAAACAGGATCGGAACCAATCGGTGACGAAGAACGGTTCGCAAAACGGTGCCGACAAACGCGCGGAGGCTCAGATTGTCAGCCACATGCTGCGCGGAGCGGCCTATGTCTCGTTAGCTTCGGACAAGGGCTTTCACCTCGGCCTTCTCACCAGCCCGGCTTTGCGGTTCGTCGCAGAGCTGGCGATCGGGCACGCCGACCTGTATTCCGACTCCCCGGATTACGCGACCGTCGAACGCAAACTGGGCGACATGGAGAAGGCCGGCAGGCTAGACGAGCGTACGGCGGAGCAGTTCCTCGTTGTCTACGAGAAGATTGCCGAGCGCGCGACCAAGCTGAATAGCAGCCGAGTCCGCCAGTCCGAGTTCACATCGATGCTCGATTACTTTCTGAATGCCAAGCGGCACGAGCGGATCGTCGAGGGCATGGCGGAGATCGTCGAGGCCAGCGAGGGCGACTTCGGCGATGTCCGGGACAAGGTGACGGCCCTAGTTGGCGAACTAGACGATGTCGCCGACGGCCGCCCGCCGGAAGGGGATCTGCTGAGCGGGAAGTGCGTCAAGGAGTCTATCCTGCAGCACAAGCAGGCGAGGGATGATCCGAATTCTGTCATCGGCGTGCTCACCGGCATCGAGCCGTGGGATGCCGCCCTTCATGGCTTCCGCAAAGGCGAAGCCTGGATAATCGCCGGCTACACTGCGGAGGGCAAGTCGACAACCTGCCTCCAAGTCGCCTACAGCGCAGTGTTCGAGCAGGGCAAGAATGTGGTTTTCGTGACCACCGAGATGCAGCTGGAATATCTGCGCGACCTCGTATACTCCCGGCACAGCCTGACCGTGAACAGAGAGAAGTGCATTGCCAATGACGGGGAGCTTGGCTTCGAGCACGAGGGTTTGAGCCTCGGGCAACTGGACGGCGAGCAGCTGGAGCTTTTCAAAGCCACCATGGATGATGTCAGGGAGGGGGGCAAAACCGGTCGGTACGGGAGGTTTTATGTGTTCGGGACAAAGTCGTCAGACACGGTCCAGACGCTACGCGTCAAGTGCCAGACGCTGAGGCAGCAGTTCCGCATCGATCTGATCATCATCGATTACGCTACAATACTCGCGCCGCGCAGGGCGCGCCACAGCAAAGTCGAGGAGCTGACAGAGATAATGCGCGACACGAAACAGCTTGCGCTCAATTTCAACAACGGCGAGGGCGTCGCCGTGCTGAACGCCCATCAGATTTCCAGGCACGGTCGCGACGCGGCGATCAAAAGAGGGGGCTACTACATCCTCTCCGATCTGGCGGACACATCAGGGGCCGAACGCAACATGGACGGCGTGCTCTGGGTGCTGCGGGACGAGGACAACCGTGAGCGCAGCACGGCTTGGCTTGGCTGCTCCAAGAACAGGCGGGGGGCCCCGCCGCCAAAGTTCGAGATTCGCGTGAACTACGCCTATGCGGCCTTCCATGCGGCTCGCTATGTCAGCGAGTCCGACGACATAGACGACGATTTCAGGAGCGAATGATGCTTGATCCGGTTCAGGTTCGGCTTGAAATAATGTCGATGCAGCGCCCTGAGAGGGATGCGTGGTGGATGGGCTTCGCCTTCTATTTGTCCATCATGAGCCACGACAAGGAGACAAAGAACGGCGCGGTCATAGCCAACAACATAACCCATCGCGCCATCGGCGAGGGTTATTTGGGATTCCCGATGGGGTGCAGGGACCATGAGCTTCCAGCCGTGCGCGCCGACGGAAAGTACAGATATACGCAGCACGCCGAGAAGAACGCCGTGCTCTCAGTGCGGGAGAAGTGCACCGACGCGACCCTGTACTGTACGCTGGAGCCGTGCGAGGGCTGCGTAGGGGCGATGCTTAACCAAGCCCTTCTCCACGGCGACCGCCCGGGTGAGTCCGGCGTGAAGAGACTCGTTTTTTGGGAAAGCCGCCATCACGAGGCCGCGTCCGTCATGCTCTCGCATCATCCGGAAATCAAAATCGAGAGATATTCCGGTCCGGCGCCGCAGGAGGTCCTCCGCCTAGCGGCTCGGTACATGGATTTTCGCCCGCAGGGCGGACTGTATCCGCGGGATTCGGTCGCAGCTGAATACACGGAACGGAACGGAATAGAATAGGATGAACTGCGAGAACTGCAGGGGGGCTAGATTCGAGATGGTCAGATACCAGCGCGGGCAGCGCCGGGTGACCCTCCGCTGCCTTCAGTGCGGTCGCGAGTTCAGAGCGGAGCTGAGTCAGCTGGGGCGGGCGATGAAACGGATGGTGCGGGAATACTACGATGCGCTGCGATCTCGGCGCGGCACAGCACGGCTCCCCGGATCGCGCCGGCGCTGCGGGGGGTGTGGGGGTTGAGCGGCAACACCATAGGATGGGGCAACAATACCGTAGGGCGAGGCAGGCGCCGAAGCGCATCCTACGACCTGCGTCGGGAAAGGATAAGATGCGAGGTACCGGTAACGGAGCTGCTTAACCAGTTCGGGATCCCTGCGGGTCAGCGCATGAAGAATGGCCATCCCGTCTACCTGTGCCCGTTTCACGATGACCACAGTCCGTCGCTTGAGGTTTCGCCAGACGACCGCAGGTGGACATGTTGGCCGTGTAACCTCAAGATGCGCGATACGATCGAACTCGCGCAGATGATACTTTTCCCGCAGGAGGCTGAGCGGCCATCTAGCTGGTTTGACAGGACGCTGGCTCATATCGAGGGGCTATTCGGGTTTGGCGAGTCCGAGTTCGGGACGGATATTAGGGCGGCGGCGTCAGCTGCTGCCATCAGAGCTAGGCAGATCGACGCGTCGAGGTCCAACAGATTGCGAGGGCGTGTTTCTAACCGGTCGAACCGGTTCCGCCGCGCCTTGTCCAAAATCGTACAGAAGGCGTGGGGCAGCGAGATGGCCGGGAGGGCACAAGTCGTCACCGCGCTCTACGGACGCTTGGAGCATCTGCTGGCGTCGGGCAGGTCCGCTGCCGACACCGAGGAATATAACGAGTGGAGGACGAGCGTTTCGGGATGGATTGACGATGTCCGAGACAAGCTAGGCGGAGCGTAGATGCCAGATACAGTTCGCAATTTTTGGCCTTTCCCGTCCTATCGCAGATTGCAGCGCAAGTCGCTCGCAGCGATAGCCCAGGCGTTTGCCGACGGAAAGGACTTCGTCGTTGTCGAGGCGCCGACTGGCGCCGGCAAAAGCCCGCTGGCAGTCGCCGTTGCCAGATGGATGATCGAGAACTCAAAGTACGCCGATTCTGGAGAGCGCGCGATGTCGATCGAGAGGGGCGGGAAGGTCCAGCAGGGCGCGTACATCCTGACGACCCAGAAGCTCCTGCAGCAGCAGTACCTGAACGACTTCGGCGCGCATGAGAAATGGCCGCTGGTCGAGATGCGCGGACGCAGCAACTTTCGGTGCAAATTCGATGAGAACCCGAAGGCGACATGCGAGAACGGCGTATGCCACTCGTGGGCCGAAACCGGCCGCGCCGTCATGCTTCAGGACGGCGAGGATCCTCCGACCGGCATAGAGGAGCGGCGCAGCGGATCAGGGCGGCGGTACTACATGCAGGATTTCCAGATTAGCGCGCACTGCTGCTACAGGCGCGAAAAGGCCCGGGTGCTGCAGTGCCCACTCGTCATCCATAACTTCTCCTATTTCCTGCACGAGACCAATTATGCCGGCGAGTTTGCACCGAGGAGCCTGCTGGTTGTGGACGAGGCGCACAGCGTAGAATCGGGACTCATGTCGTTCGTCGAAGTCGCCATCAACGAGTCTGCGCTGAACCGAATGAACATCGAGATGCCGGCCGACTTTAGCAAGGATATGCCGATCGACGAATTCTACGCTTGGGCGAGGGGCGAACTTGAGAAGCATATTCGGCCTAAGCTGCGCGAACTTGGCGGCAGGATGTCGGCGCTGAAAAAGCGCCTGCGCAACAACCCGTTCGATCAAGGCGCTATCGAGGAGCGCAGCAAGCTCCGTCCGGAGTTCGAAGCGGCCGAGTCAATGGTCAGCAAGCTGGAGATGCTGCTCAACGAACTCGATCCTAGCAACTGCGTACTCGACATGGAGGTGAAAAGAGTGAGGCAACGGGGCAGGCTGGCCCCGTCACGCAGGTTTGTCTTCAAGCCGATCGACATAGCGCCATTCGCCGAGAGGTTCTTCTTCAGCCGTGGCAAGAAGGTGCTCATGATGTCGGCGACGATACTGGATCCGGACACCTTCGCCGACTCGCTCGGGATAGACAAGAGCAGAATGAAATTCATCCGTATCCCATCGACTTTCCCGGCGGAGAACAGGAAGATCGTGTTCAGGCCGTGCGGAAGTATGGCAAGGCGGTCGATAGAAGACACGCTTCCGAAGATGGTGGATGCAGTGCGAGGAATACTGGAGACTCACCGTGGAGAGCGAGGTATGATACATGTGCATTCGTATCGTATCTCGGATTACATCATCAAGCATGTCAACGATCCGCGTATCTTGTTTCACGGGTCGCAGGACAGAGAGAGGGTGCTCGCGGAGTTCCTGGCCGATCCGTCGGACGACTCTGTCATGGTGTCGCCATCGATGACAGACGGCCTGTCGCTGGACGACGACTTGGCCCGGTTCCAGATAATTTGTAAGATGCCGTTCCCATATCTTGGCGATCCTCAGGTTTTTGCCAAGAAGAACATGTCCGTGGCTTGGTATGATCTCGAGACCGCCAAGAGGCTGGTGCAGGCCTTCGGTCGCGCTGTGCGGAGCTGCGACGACCATGCAGTCACCTATGTGTTGGACGAGGACTTCGACAGGTTCTTCAGCCGCACGAAGGCTAGGATGTTCCCGAGATATATTCAGGATGCGGTGATCTACGAGGCTTAAATGACAGACCAACAGGATGGCTGCGAGCGGGTCGATGGGGAACAGTTTGTCCACCTGCATCTTCACACCGACTACAGCCTGCTCGATGGCTGCGCGACGCCGGAGACATATGCAGATGCGGCGAAGGGGATGGGCCAAACAGCGCTTGCGGTGACAGACCACGGCGACCTGGGCGCGTCCTTCCGCTTCTGGGATGTGTGCCGGCAGAGAGGGCTGAAGCCCATCATCGGC
>Ga0233415_10001341_pt1 | contig 10710 bp, 9 predicted proteins | sample Na_anoxic_12_MG_FD_188631 | JGI IMG/M metagenome (GOLD analysis project Ga0233415, IMG submission 188631) | Seawater microbial communities from Saanich Inlet, British Columbia, Canada - Na_anoxic_12_MG | ecosystem: Environmental > Aquatic > Marine > Inlet | place: Canada: British Columbia...
GCCATACCATAATAACTCTTTTACCAATTCGGTGTCAAGTGTGTCAAAATGCAAGTCTCTTGTAAATTTCTTAAAGTGATCTACGACGAAAGTTTTTTCAGCTTTGATATAGTGAGCTCCACCTGTGACCTGAGATGAGAGGTGATTAACTGCAAGTTGAGTATCTTCGTCTAACTGTAATCCTGTTTTTTGTGTTCTAAATGGGACAGCTGGGGTATCAAATGTTCGGGAGGTATATCCTTCCCTTGAATAAGCACCGACGGTGGAAATCTCTGGACCCCAAACAGGTTGAGACAATCCAGGAGACATTTCCATTAAGCTCTGTAACTCTCCTAAAGGTAGCTTAGGGACGTTGACTTTAGCAAATGCACGGGAGTTGTTATTTTCAATAACACCCATCTTGGATAAACCATTAGTCAATCTAGTTCGCCAAGTCATGCTATATTGTACTTCTCCTAGTTATTATTAATTTTGGATTGCGTATTAATCAGGTACAAGTCGCCACTTTTTGGCTCTGTCAGGTATTTCCCACCGTGTCCCTTGTGGGGTTTTTTCTTTAGTATTATAATACAAAAACATTTGTAACAGAATTGATGTTCCTTCCAATTCTTGGATTTGGGAGATTTTGAATTTTTAAAACATCCAGTACCATGGTTATGACCTAAACACGTTGCCACGCCTTATATTATAATACAACTACTTTATATATCATTAGAATGTCACAACTCTGTCCAAGCGTTATTGTATAGAACGTACTCTTTGTTTAGTGTAGTATCATAATAGATTGCACCGTCTTGAATATTTACTGTTGATATTGGTGTATATTTTATAACTACAACACCTGAACCACCTGCTTCTTCTCCTGTATTATATGATCCACCTGATCCACCACCTGTGTTTGCATCTCCTGCTGTTGGAGAATTTGGATCTCCATTTCCACCACCACCAAGTCCACCTGATGCAGCTTGACCTGAACCTGCTCCGCCACCGCCACCGCCAACATAATAATTGCCACCTGATGATTCGCCTATTGTACTACCTACTATTAGGTTTTGAGTTCCTGCACCACCTGCACCTGATGAAGATGAACCTGTATAATTTTGACCAGCAGCTCCTGCTCCGCCACCACCTGCACCATGTAAATTAGTTGACGAATCTCCACCGTCATTACCAAAATCACCACCATTTTGACCTGATGTTTGTCCGCCACCACCACCGTATCCGCCACCGCCAGAGCCATTAGCTGAATAACTAGCATTAGCATTTCCATCTCCACCACCATTTGCTGTGATTGTGTGAAAGATTGAATCTGAACCAACATTTCCACCTGTTGTTCCACCTGCACCTACTGTAATAGTGTAAGTTCCTGCTGGTACTGAAAGACCTGTGTCTTGTCGTACTGCACCTGCTCCGCCACCGCCTTGTTCTCCACTTCCGCCACCACCAATTACTAGGTATTGAACGGTTAAAGCTCCACTGGCTGTAAAAGTTTGTGAACTGCCTGTTGTTGTAAATGTATGAATATTATCTCCACTATCGGTTGTTTTTGTTCCACCTGTGCCATCTGCTGTATTTGGTCTTTCTGCTGTAGTTCCACGAATACGATTACCTGCAAGATATTCCACCATTTCTATACGTTCACTCCCATATTAGATAAAGATTCTTGGCTCAATTTATACTCGTTACCCCATTGTAAATTTTTAGATTGTCTATTTTGTAAGTGGCGGTTCCTGTATTAGCACTTGCTAGAGATCCTGATTGAAAATATCTTAATCCTGTTACAGTTGCAGGTATCGTTCCTGAAACATTTAACACTTGAGCAGTTCTAGCAGAATCAGAATAAACCGTAAGTGTTGATGTTGTGCCATCTCTTACAAATCTAACATACTGCCATTCATCTTCTGTTAAACTTCCAAGTGTTCCTACATTTACTTCTGCATTTCCTTCATTAGTATATCTCAAGTAAACATCCCATGAACCCATATCAATTAACGGATAAATTGAATCATCAGTTCTTGGAATGGCAGTTGTATCAGTAAGTGCAAACATTTGCCAATATGAACCTGCTGGAGAACTATCGGCATAATGGTCAAAATCAATTACAAATTTATCAGATAATGCTGAACCTAAATCATAATAAATTCTATTTGCAGAACCTTGAGTTGCCATAGCACTTGCTGTTATTGCTCCACCTGTTACTGTTATATTGCTTCCAACTGGAACCCACCCTGTACTGCTTGAGAAATCAGTTTGGTATGTTGGTTGCATAGTCCAAAAGCCACCACCACTTGCAGTTGTTACACCGTTGTAAAATTTTACATTATCCATAGTACCATTTAATGTACCATTACTTGTATTATCATATTCATAAACACCAAATTTTATATATCTTAAACTATCAAGAGTTGAAGCAAATGTTACATTTTCTGCTTCTATCAAAGTTGTATAAGTATTATCAGTATACAAACTCATAGTTGCACCTGTTGATGATGTTCGTTTAATTTCTACATAATATGTTGTTGTAGTAAGTGATTCTGCAAATGCTTGTTGGTCTACAAATGGTGTTGTGCCATTTACAAATTTTGTTGTAATAAGGTCGCCAAAAGATGATGTTTCTATTCTAACACCTAAATATTCTTGATTTGTATACATATTCGAATTACTGTCAGATAATCCTAAAAATAGATTCTGTTGAGTTCCATCTGAATTATGAGAGAAATTATCTACTGTAACTTCTGCTTGTAATACCCATTTATTAGCAGGAATACCTACACCTAAATCATAGTAAGTAACACCACTTACTGCACTATTTGCGTTCCAATCAATTTCTTCTGTAGATGTATTGATTGAAATACCTGTATTAGCAGTTGTCCACCCTGTAGAACTTGAGAAATCATCATCTAAAAGTGGATTAGCATCAAACCAATATCTTCTTGCAGTATCTTTTTCCACAAACAAGGAATTGTCTTGAACGTTAGTTGGCTTGTATGCTGTAACATCATTATAAGAAGCAGGTGTTGAATCAAAAGCAAACATAAGATCATAAGTAATATCACTCCATGCTGAACCATTCCAACTTGTATGATTAAATCCACTTGCAATAGTACTAGGAGAATTATTGTATAAGAAATGAACTGCCATACTTCCTGTTGCATCTGTATATTCAGCTACAACTCTATCATCTGCTTGTAATGTGACCTTTGTATCTAACAGTAATTCTTTTAATACAAAACTAGAAGTCAATGTACTAACATCTAATGTATTACTTGTTGATATTGCACTTCCTGAACGATATACTTTGAAAGTTAGATTGCCTGTTGGACTAGATACGCCTCTCATTTTTGTGGATACTTTTCTTATTATTTTTCCTATTGCTGATGAACCTGATAATATTTTGATACCTCGTCTGCTTGTTGAAGTAGATAGTGATGATTCAGCACCATAAGTAGTGCCTGTTGTATCATACGCTGATTGTGTTGTATAAGAATCTGTTACATCTGCTAAACCAATAATTCGTTTACTGTCTTTGTATTCTATGGTCATTGTGGTTTCGTTGCTCCCTTTGCCATAAATCCTTCTGAACCTAGCTCGTCTAGTCCTATTCTAGATAGTGCATCTTGGTATGAATCCTTGAACTCCTCTGCCATAGCATCTAGAAATTCATACATATCTCTTATAGTTACTTTTGCTGAACTGTTAATCTTTTCTTGAATTAATACCAAGTAGGATCTTGTTCTTGTTTCTGCTAGTTGTGGGTGTATTCCTAACTGTTCCCAATATTCTACAACTGCCTTTGATACTCTACCACCTGCTGATAGGTCTTGAATAGCAATTCTAAATGATGATCTTACCATGTTTGCAATCTCCTGTTTCTCAAAGTCTTTTTCGTTCCAGTTGTCAGGGATATTGTTATTTTTCTTTATACTGTCATACATATCTTGGAACATACCGATTTCCTTTAATGCACTATTCATTGATATTGTAATCATTTCAATCTGTGACTCATATTCCTGTACAACTAATCTTGAATGAGCATCTGTTTGTTTTCTTAGTCTTTCTATTGTAAGTTTTTTCTTTTCAATATTGTAGTATGCTTCCTGAAGTGCCTTGTATTTTTTGTCGATCTGTGCAAGACATTGTTTCATTCTGCTTAATGGGGAGTCACTAATCATCTGCATTGTTTGCAAACTGTAACTGCTTTGTGATGTGGAATGTCCAATGAGTGAACTGCCACGTTTATACTCTGGAAGTCTTTCTGTAATCTTTGCAATTTGTTTTTCATCTAAAGTTGCCAAGTCAGTTACCTTGCTGAATAATTCTATGTTAGTCAAAATCTTGATGCTCCTGCTAAATGATTTCTAGCTACTGTCAAGTCTCCAAAGGGAGTAGCATCCCCTAATGTTGCGAATGTAATATAATCCATAACATCTGAAATTGAACCACTATTACCACCACCAATAACACCTCTAGTATCAGATGATACACCAGCAGGTGCGTGTCTAGCTACTGACAAATCTCCAAAATCACCTGCTGTAACAGTTGGATTTGCATCTATAGTGATATAGTCCATTGAAATTTCATTAGAACCTGAATCTCCACCTGCAAATATACCTCTAGTTCCATTGGATAACCCAGCAGGATATCGTCTAAGCATTAACAAATCTCCGAAATCAGTTGCAGTAACAGTTGGATTTGCACCTATAGTAATGTAATCCATATAATCACCGTTACCAGTACCACCTGAACCACCACCAAATATTCCACGAGTGTCAGATGATACACCTTTTAAATCTTGTCTAGCTACTGATAAGTTACCAAAGGTATCAGCATTTCCACGTGTATCTATGGTAATATAGTCCATTGTGGTTACAGTTGTAGTTGTAGTTCCACCACCAAATACTCCTCTAGTTCCAGATGATACTCCCCCTGTAGCGTGTCTAGCTGCTGTCAAGTTTCCGAAATCAGTAGCGTTACTTGGTGTTGCGAATGTAATATAGTCCAAAACATCTGAATTAGATCCTGTATGACCACCACCAAATATCCCTCTTGTTCGTGACGATACTGCTTGTAAATAAAGTCTAGCTACTGATATATCTCCGAAATCAGTAGCATCTCCTAAAGTTGCAATAGTGATATAATCCATTGTGTCGTCATAAGTACTTGCATAACCACTCCCAAATACACCTCGACCACCTGCATAGGGTACAATACCATCTTCATACCAAACTTCTGAATGATATGTATTAGCATCAAATTTGTAGTAAATTTTTCTTGTATCGGTTTCCTCATATCTGCTTCCTTCTTGAACATTGGTTGGTCTTTGCACAACTGTGGTTGCTGTTGTAACTCCATTATAGATTTTAATATCATCAATAGTTCCTATATTTTGACCTGTTCCTGTTCCTGCTGATGATTGATTGTCTTGTAATCTAAAATATTTTAATCCTGTTATACCTGAAGATATACCTGTTTTTGTTTGACCTTCAATTAATGATGATGCTGTTCTTGCAGGATCATTGTATAATTCTAATCTCATACTTGTGGAACTTAATCTAATAATTCTAACATAATATGTTCCAGTTGCGTTAATGGTGTTTAATGTTCCACCTGCAATATTTAATGGTCCTGAATCTGCGTTTGTCATTGTGAATCTTCCACCTGTTGCTGTTGAGGACATATAGAATCCAATAGCATCAACTGATCCCCCAATAGCTCCACCTGTTCCTGAATTATTCATTGTGATGTATGTAGCTGCACCAACACTACCACTTGAATAAAGCGTTAGTGTTGATATAACCATTTTGAAATCCAAAACCCATGCTGTATCAGATAATGCAGTTCCAAAGTCATAATAAATTCCTTGATTTGTTGTGCCAGTTACCTTTGAATCATAGGCTAAATTATCATTAGTTACATTGACTCTAAAATCTCCAGTATCATTAGAAACCCAAACTGCATCTGCGGCAGTTTGATCAGCATAGCTTGAGAAATCATCTTCGTATGTTGGTGTTGTAATACCTTCAGTTGATAATCCTTGAACCCTTCTACCTGCGTGATATGTTATTGCCATTCAATCATTCCACCTATGCAATTTGCACGACCTGTGAAGAACCGTTCTTCCATAGTGTGATGTATAAACCGTCATTATTTGCATCGATCTTTCTTGTAAACATATATCCAGTTGCGTTTTGTGTTGCAGCTGTTGGCGTATATCCAACCACTTGAACAGTAGCAGCAATTTCTGGATCCATTCCTCCACCGCTGCCTCCGCCCCCGGCTCCACCCGTTTCTCGCCAGGTAGTTCCGTCATAGGTTAGGGTTAGCGTGTTGCCAGCGGCTGTAGTTTTGTCAGCAGCCGCATCTAATGTAATATTTACTTGAGCTCCCGTAGCTCCTGCCTTGCCATGAGTGACAGTTAGAATCCCGTCAAACTGTAATGTTACTCTACTGCCAGCTTGGTAGCCTGTACTGTTAATGAAATCTATGGTTGTGGTTCCTGTGATATCAAAATAGTTGCCGTCTGTCCCAAGTGTTATGGTTGTAGCACTTGCAAGATCAGCACCTTTTGATTCTTGTAAATTGTTTGCCAACGCACCAACTCCTGTAATGCTTGAGAATAATCCAGAAGAGATGTCTGCGTTCACTAAACTTGAGGTTAAGTTTAATTTGGAATATGCTATGGCTGCCGAAGCATTGACTTCGTTATTTGTTATGTCCAATGCTAGTTTGGATTGTGCTATCCCAGCACTTGCTTTAATTGAGGTGTTGGTAATATTTGTTATAGTATTATTATCTACATCTATGGATTTATTTTCTAAAGTGGAAGTTTGAGCATCATAAGCGGCAAGGGCATTGGACAGAGTTGCTTTTTTAGTTTCCACTCCAGCCCCTCCAACGTCATCAACTATGGCAATTACGTCAGCGGCAACGGGGGTGGGTAAGTTAGTTAGATCAGTAATTTTCTTGTTAACCATTACTCATGATTAAATGTGAATAGTTAAAACTATTTCCTTGAACGCTTTTTGATGGGGGTAATTTGATAAGACGACGGATTGTAATTTTGGGCGGCAACCAAACAGTAGATGATACTCATTACGGAATCCTGTGGGTGATTAAACATCTTCATGGCTTTTTGACGGGGATCCTCAACTGCGACTTCCTGGGTTTCGTTGAGGTCTTTTCTAGTTACGGAGGTCATGTCGTCTAATAAAAAGTCAGTTTGCCAGTCATAATAGTGCGGTATCATAAACATCGGTTTTTGGAACTTTTCGTTCCTAGGGTGTAGCGGATGTGATATATGCATCCCAATAAAGTCAATAAAGTTCTGAATTACCGTAGTCTTGTCAATTTGGAGTTTGGCTTGTTCAACTCCATGCTTGTCTGAATTTTGCCCGTACTCCGAGGTCGGCTTGACCTCGTTGCCTATGGTTTGACATCCGATAAACTTCTGTCTGCCAAGCCCCGAAAATTTATTGTCATGAGCGTCACGACCTCCGCCTTGAATGAGGGGAATTTGATCCTGTCCGTATCCCCAGTCCCCTACGCCATAGTCTATGTCATAGTTTCTGAACAGGTCGGCAATATGTCTGGCTTGATCCATCGGGTGTTCGGCTGGACGGGGATCAATCCATGCCAATTGATACCTGTTGCTCTTACGCCAGTGAAGGATAATAGTTGCGACGGTCTTTGAGGCAGTAGGACCAGAACCGAAATCAACCCCACCTAGCACTCTGATCTCGTTGCCATAGGTGGCCTTCAAATCCAATACCTCCCCTGGAAGTAGCAGTTTCAAGTAGTTCACATAACAGGCTTGAACCATGTCTGGAGTAATTGGACGACGTTCTGCCTTGTAAAACTCACCTCTACAGTGAGACAGATACATGGAGAGGGGGTAGTGCTTCTCCTGATACTCTATGGACAATTCAGGCTGAACATGATACTTGTGAATTGCGTCATGGATTGTAAGGGGAATATGTGGGAACATTGCCTGTGGGAAATGATACCCACGATAGTCCACGTTGGTCGGATTCTGTGCAACCCATTTGCCCTGCAAGATTTTGCTTAACTTGTCCTCGTCATTGGTGATGGCACCAAATGCGTCAAATGTCAGCTTGTCTCGCCATTCCGAATCGTCATACTTCCATTCACGCTGATCCGTCCTTTTCCACATCCTGTGATATTCAGAACCAGCCTCCCCACCAATGCCAAACACGTACACCCTTCCGTGAGTCTTTGACAGGGAATACATTGCGACGGGAAGAAAACCAACGTCTTGGGCTTGGGCTTCGTCCAGTATCAATGCCTGATTGGATTTTCCCTCAACTGCGTGATACTTGTTTTCGTCAGTTACCAGGTATATCACAGAACCGTTAAGCAGCTTGATACGTCCAACGTTTGCCTTGCCATGGGGGAGGTATGACTCCATTTTTGGATTTGCGATAAAAGTCTCCTGACGCAATCTTTGTTCTGAAAAGGCGGACCTGTGGTTGTCATCGTCCACTACATAGGTGACTTCGCATCCAGGCTTGTTTAGTGCAATCCAGGATATCAGGGAACTTGCGTTGGTGGTCTTGTATGTCTGTCTGCCGTTGACAAACATTTGGTGTGGGTGTTCATCAAGCAGTGGCTCAAGCCAATATGGATCCTGTTTAAAATTAAGTGGCTTCCTTCCGATCATTGGACGAAAATCCTTGATAAAATCTAACAAGTTGTCTGGAACTACGTCGGGGTTTGCCTTGGCTCGTTTTTCCCTCATTCGTTCTTCTAGTATTCCTAAACGGAATCCGTCACTATGTACCATTTTTCTCAGGAAATTCCTCCAGCTCTGGAGTTGTTTGTAACAGTTCTCCCTCTATCATTTTTAATCTTCTGGCGAAATCGTGATTTTTTTGCACGGTAGAATACACTTGAGACTGATACCCTACGGCTTGGGAAAGTTTTATCATTAAGCCATGGTCTTTTTCATCGTCAGGCTTTTGAGATTCCTTAAAGAACTCCTCTGCCAGCGTGTCCATGATCGTAACTGATATCTTCCCCACGTGTGAAGGATCTGTCCAAGACTCTTGCATCATATATTTAGATAAAATTTATTTAATAAAGTGTTTCTTTTTCATGTGGGTTAGCATTTTACCCTCGGAGACAGTGAAAAAATCATGTTTTAGACAGGCGAAACTTGGAAATTTACTCATTATATGGTATCTCTAATTTATCCAGTATAAGTTTTAAATAAATGTCTGTTTTGTACTGTTTTTCCTGTATACCCCTAATATCTTCCTCATGTGAAGTATGAATCCCAATTGAATTTTTATCCTGCTCGGAAAGTTCCACTATCTTGTTTTTTAGTGCAATAAAGCATTGCTCCTTTTTCCAGAAATATCTGATAAGTCCTATTACGCCAACTGAGCAAGGAATTAAAACTCCAACTATTATTTCGATCCACATGGGTAGTTGTTATCCTAACTGTTTAAAGGAGTTTTTATATTCAATCTTCTTCGCAATCGTCATCGTGATCCCCGTCAAGACCGCCACAATAATCACAGGTTACACCATACATGATTCTCCACAGTAGTCCTCATTGACCTCTATATTTTTCCCGAAAAAATCTGACAAGGTTGACTGATTTTCAATGTCCTCCGTTGAGGATTTGTAACCCCACTTGTTATACCTTTTAGCAAGTTTGCTTCCAACTCGATCTATTTCGGCTTCCAGCCATTTAATAGTTTCAAATGCCAGCGGATCATATTTCTCCATTAGTTTTAAATCCCATTCTTCGGCATGAGCTCCACAGTAACATTCACCTGATCTATTCAGCCATTGATACACGGGGGTTTTCTCCAAATCATGATCAATGAAATAATCCCACAACTGCTCACCATTCTTCCACAGAAACGGCTTGACGTATGGCAATCCAGAGTTAAAGTCAAGAGGCTTTTTGGTATATTTTTTCACCTTGTTTCTTGCACGTGATTCCTTCTTTCTAACTCCAGATACGAAACAGGCATTTTCTCCAGCTTTTATTTTAGGTCGCAGGAAATAATACCAGGTGTGCATTTTTAGATAACCCATCCACATGGCGTGGTTTCCAGCGAAGGCAAACCCATACTTCATAACGATATTGTAAAACCTCTCCTTGTCACTAGCCCAAGTCATGTGGATTGGCCAATTTCTTTTCTTGGCATAGTCCACTACAAACTGTCTGGTGTCACGAGCTCCAAGTCCCGTGTTGGTGAAAACTATCCCTGCGAATCTGTCAGGATAGTTTCGGGCAATAAAGTCAGCAACACAGACTGAGTCCTTGCCACCTGAGAACAATACATAGAACCTGTCATAGCCATACTTCTCAATGACCTCTGACATTATTTGCTCAGGAGACTGTGGCTCAACCCATTCAAAGCTATTCAAGAAGAAAACCCATCTAATGATTCATTGCTCTGGGGTTTTAATCTATTGCGAATGATCTCCACATACTCTGGGTTTAACTCTATTCCAAGCCATCTGCGGTTTAGTTTCAGGGCTACTAGGGCTACCGTGCCAGCTCCCATGAACGGATCAAATACCACTCCAGGCTCAAAGCCTGCACCGCATTGACAGGTTTTCTCGCCTACCTTGCGGTAACTTGCAGTTACAGCGTCTTTTTGCATCTTCTGTTTCATGCCCTGAGTAAGATCCTCGGAGTGATCATGCCATGACTGTCCAAGTGACTTGGCATAC
>Ga0233415_10001342_pt1 | contig 10709 bp, 11 predicted proteins | sample Na_anoxic_12_MG_FD_188631 | JGI IMG/M metagenome (GOLD analysis project Ga0233415, IMG submission 188631) | Seawater microbial communities from Saanich Inlet, British Columbia, Canada - Na_anoxic_12_MG | ecosystem: Environmental > Aquatic > Marine > Inlet | place: Canada: British Columbia...
GCGGCGATTCTCCGCGATGGTTCTGGTGGGTCTTGGTGGTGGGATCTGTGGCGGTGCGCGGTGCGTGTGATTCGGGGCTGGCGTGCTAGCGTGGGGTCGTGGCGGTGCTCGGAGCTGTGGTGGTGTCGGGCGTGGTGTTCTGGGGACGGTGGGCGCGGCTAGCGCGGTGGGTCTTGGTGCGGTGCATCTGGGCGGGCTGCCTTCCTCCGGTGTGGTGGTTCGGGGCCGACGGTGGCTGTGGTCTTCATCCGGTGTGGTGGGCTGCGGGCCTTCATCCTGACGGGGTGGGTGGGCGTGGTGCGTGGCGTGCTGCATTCTCGGGCCGTGGGACGGGGCTGCATCTGATTTCGGGGGGTTTTGGGGTCTTAACGGGCTGTTTCGTCGGGTGTTGACGGTGTTTCGGGTGTGTTCTGGGCTGTTTCGGTGGTGGCTGCATCTGTTTGGTGTCGGTGATTACGGTGGCGGCGCTGCGGGTATCCGGTGAGCCTGCGGGGTAGGCGCTGGCTTGACTTACGGCACTGGCGCTGGTATATTGGACGGGGGCTGGGGAAAACAGCGACGGCTCGGAGCGGGGCACGGTGGGCCGATAGGCAACCCGCTGCAAACCGCCTGCATCAAGGCACGGTGCGCGGCGCTGGGATACGGTGGGCTGGTACGGTTGGTACGGTGGCTGCTCGGGGTGCGGCATGGTGGCTACGGGTGCGGGGCTCAGGGTACGGCTAGTAACAATCCACTACGTCCACCGTACGCGTGAGGCTAGCGGCGCCAGATTAGTGGTACAAAAACAACATTCCGGCGCTAGCGTCAGGCTGTAACATAGCATCTGTATAAAGTCTACCCTCAAATGGAGTTATACATATTGGTTATTATGCGACGTGGTAGGGTGGCGTATAGGGGCTGCTTTGTGTTGTAAGTCATTGCAAATCAACGAATAGGGGTCCCACAAGCCGGATCTGAGAAGCCGAACCGGACCCCCGGGGCGGTGGAACGGATTACATATCTACTTAGCAGCACCCCCGAGAATACGTTTACAACCGACCCATACACCACCCGCTACACCGTTATCGGGGCGCCCATAACCGCCCGTGAATTACCGCGGCAATCCGCCGCCAACAGCATATATATGCGGCGTATTACCGCCGTCAATAGGGGACCCTATCCGCGAGAAAGTCACCGATTATAAGCCCCGTAGTGTGTTTTTCAGAAGAAAGTTGAAAAAAATATACATGTGCGTATATTAGCACCAACCCCGAGGAGCAGTATATGGCAGTCACCAAACGTAGAGGATCAGAGAGCAAGGGCGTATTCCACCACCGCCTTAAACGCGAGGGACGGTGGGACGCATACCTAGCCGAACGCGATGCACTAACCGCAGCGGGGCGCACCGTCGCAGTAGCCCACAACGAGATATACGATAAGTATGCCCCGGAGATAGAGCCAGCGGATACGCCCGACGCCGAGGCACGGGGCGACAAGCGCAAAGCCAAAGAGCTAGCGCGGACAAAATCCGCGAGTAAGTTCACGGGACCCGAAGACACGTTCGCCGAGACACTACCGAACGGATGCCCGTTATTCGACGAAGTACAGTGGAAGGGTAAGCCCCAGACCAACCTATTAGACGATGTGCAGTGGGTGGCCGGCCACCTCGGATTAAGGGAGTTCGACTACGTAGACCGCAGCCCGTCACTCCGAGCATGTACACTATATTGGGAAGCCAGATACACCAATCAAGGCATGGCCCGATATCAAGAGTTACTACGCCAACTAGAGATCCCGGACAAAGCCACACTCAAGCAGCTCAACACCCGCAAAGACGACGGCGCAGAGCTAAACCGCCTAAACGATTTTTTAGTAAACTACGAGAAGCACACGGAGGAACAGGGATGAGCCTATCAGACGCACAATATGAAGCACATGTCAAGGGCAGATACATCGTAACGGGCCAGCACCAAATACCGCTAGCGGTCAACGGCGATGTAGTCATCAACAATCCCGAACAGCTAGATACAGCGACGTGGCAAACACCGCTAGCAGGCAACGAGGGGGGACCCGCAAGCGCAGCGCAGCGGGGGGTCGTAGACCCATCCCACACACCAAAGTGTTGTTATAACGAGCAATGCGCATTCCACCGTGTTGTAGAGCAGAATAAACGGGAGCGGATGCGTTGTGGCAACTAAGGCAATCAAGATCGTCCGCAACCACCGGAGCGGAGTAGTCACGCCAGACGAGCGCGGATTCAACCGCAGCGATTGTGAATGGTACGATAAGGTACCGAAGGACCCAGCCGACAACGTCAAGTTCCGTTTAAAGTTGTGGGCCGAGTGTGCAGCCGACAAGTCGTTCCAGAACGAAGTGTGGCAAGCATGTGCGAGGGAGCCGCTGTTTTGGCTAAATACGTTCGGTTTCACCTACGACCCGCGGCTACCCGTCGGATTACAGTCGCTACCGTTCATCACATACGACATACAGGACGAGCTAGTTTACGAGATATGTCAGGCGCTAGGATACTACGACATCCTAATCGAGAAGTCCCGTGACGAGGGCGTGTCGTGGATATGCCTATCCGTCGTTAGCCACCAATGGCAGTTTCATCACGAGCAGCAGTTTATGATGACGAGCAGGAAGCAGGACTACGTTGACAAGCGCGGGAATAAGGATTGTCTGTTTTGGAAATTACAGTTCCTCACAGAGCGGCAGCCGGGATGGATGAAGCCGATATTCCAGCACAATGAATTAACGCTAATGAACAAGGAGAACGATTCAACGATACTCGGAGAATCCAGTACCGGGGATGTAGGACGCGGAGGCAGATGTCGCGGCATGTTCATGGACGAGTTCCCGACATTCAACCGGGACGACGGCTATAACGTCGAGGCGAGTACGGCGTCGGTTACGAATTGCCGAATATTCAACGGAACGCCACAGGGCACCGGGAATGCGTTCTTCGACGTGAGAGAGGGGCTAGCGAACGGCGAGCGCGTTGGAAAGTTGTTAAGGGTGCACTGGAGCGAGGACCCGCGGAAGAACTACGGCCTATACACGACAGGTGCGAAGTACAAGGAGCTATACCCGAAAGCGGACGATCACGACCAATATACCGACGACAGTATCGTGATACTCAAAGAGACGCCGAGAGGGCGTATAGTTGCGGAACACGATTTTACAGACTATGTGTTTTTAGCAGACGGCGCCCTAAGATCGCCATGGTACGATATAGAGTGTCGCCGTTACAGTCATCCGATGTTAAGGGCACAGGAGCTAGACATCGACTATCACAACTCCAGTTTCCGATTCTTCGACGAGGACGTGATTCAGAAGGTATTAGCCGACCAAGTGTGTGAGCCATTCCACATCGGAGAGTTCACGTTCGACGAAGGTGGCGATGTGCTAGCGTGGGAAGACAAGGAAGACGGCAGATGGCGTTTGTGGTTCCATCCAGATGAGAACGCAAGGCCGCCGGTCCATGAAGCGTATGCGGCAGGGGCGGACATCAGTGCAGGGCAAGGCGCGTCTAATTCAGTGCTCAGTATCGGCAATTCGCAGACGACAGAGAAGGTAGCGGAGTTCGCTAGCCCGAATATATTACCCGAGGATTTCGGACGGATGAGCGGACACGTTCACAAGTTATTCAACGAAGCCTATATGATATGGGAATCCAACGGACCGGGGCGCGGTTACGGGACGAAGCTGCTAGCGGAGGGTTGTAACAGATTCTATCATAGACAGGACGACGTTAGTATCAAGCACAAAGTAAGCGACATACCGGGATGGACCAGTACCGCGGACAGGAAGACGGCGTTGTTAAGTGCGTATCGGGATGCACAGCACAAGGGTAACTTTACGAACCGCAGCTATCAGGCGGTAGTAGAGTGTCGTCAGTATGTCAATTTACCGGATAATAAAGTCGTTCACGCCGGAGCGGGAGACACCATAGATCCGACGGGAGCGGGCCGCGGACACGGGGATAGAGTCATCGCCGATGCGCTTTTGAATAAAGCATTTACGGAAATTCTAGGCGGGAGTCTTGAATCCGCTAGCGGGGAGGATATAGTACATCAGAAGACGCCAGTGCATTCTATGGCCGCGAGGGCTGAGAAGCACCGACAGCAGGATGAACAGGAGCAGTCAGGCGGCTGGTCCGAGAACTGGAAAGAATGGTAAAATGTATAACCCGCTATCAGACAAGGGCATCAAGGATCTAACGACCGCGATAGAAGATGCGGACAGGGACTTAATGCCGTTCAGGCGGTACAGTTTCCAGTCCATTCAACAGTACGCCGGAAAGCACTACGGGGCTAATCAAGATTCAGCTATGGGCCAAGTGCCGCTGAATTTAGTCCAGCTAGCTGTGGAGATCTACGTTCAATCGATAGTACCCACCGTTCCGAGGTTCCTAGCACGCAGTCGCGGGTTCTCATTAGACAGACCGTCAATGTTGCTTGAGATGGCGATGAACCATCTAGCGAAGGAAATAGACCTAGAGCGGGTTTACCAGCGGGCGGTTATGAATGCGATGTTCGGGATGGGGATTGTCAAGACCGGAACGGCCCCCCTAGATCGCGGCACATTAATAGACGCCAATCAACCATATGCGGAGTCTGTCAGTCTATCGGATTGGGTCCATGACACAAGGGCACGGACATTCGAGGAAGCTAGCTTTTGCGGGAACGTGTTCCGTTTACCCTATGACGTTTTCAAAGAGTGCGGCCTCTATAAAAATACCGACAAGATTCAGCCGCGGGATGTGTTAGTGGATAAAGAGGGGAGCGAGTACAGCTACAAAGAACTTTCAGAATACCGCAGCTCCACAGAAGATTACAGACAGATGGTTGAACTCATCGAAGTCTATCTACCGTGGGACAACATTGTGGTTACAGTGCCCGCTAACGGGGAGGCGGTTAATTTACGCGACATCGAGTGGGAAGGCGGAGAACGCGGACCCTACGAGTTGTTACGTTTCCAAGAGATACCCGACAACATCATGCCAGTTCCGCCGACGAGCGCGTGGATGGATATCCATGAGCTTACGAATAACATCCTCACGAAGACGGCGAATCAATCGCGCCGACAGAAAAGTGTGCTAACATACGGAATAAACGGTAAGGAAGACGCTCAGCGTGTCCAGAAGGCCAACGACGGGGACGCCATCGGTGTCGCAGATGTCGGACAGCTCCGAGAGATCGCGTTCGGCGGACCAGAACAGAGCAATCAGGCGCTCATGTTCACGCTACGGGATATGTACAGTTGGCAAGCGGGTAACTTAGATGCGTTGGGCGGATTGTCCGCGCAGAGTGCCACACTCGGCCAAGATCAGTTGTTAGGGGCCTCCGCTAGCAAGCGTCTGGAAAAGATGCGTCAGGAGTTTTACAGTTTCGCAGAACATGTAGGGGAAAGCATAGCCAAAGAATTGTGGTACGATCCATCAATTGAGATCCCGATGGTAAAAAGGTACCCTGAAAGTGGAATAGAGATCCCGGTGCAGTTCGACGAATCTGAGAAGGAGGGCGATTTCTTTGACTATAACATCGAGATCGACCCTTATTCTTTACACCACCAATCTCCTACAGAGCGACTACAGTCCCTCGGCCAGATCCTACAACAGTTCGTTATGCCGATGGCTCCATTCATGCAGCAGCAGGGTGCCACTATCAATACGAAGGCGTTGTTCGATTTAGTCGGACGGTATGCGAATATGGAAGAACTCAACAAGATCATCGCGTTCCAAGACGGAGTACCTAAAGACGACACAATCAAGCCGCCGTCCACCGGGGCACCGACTACGCGAGAGACGATCCGACGAAACGTATCAACCAGCGGCACACGAGAAGGGCGCGATAAGGTAATGGCGCAGACCCTCATGGGCGGCAAACCCCAAGAAAAGGAACGGGCTGCGGCTACCCGGATATAGGATATGGAAGAACTATTTCTCAAAGCATTCGAGTACGGACCGTTCGCCGGATTAGCGTTCGCATTAATCTACTATATGCGAAAGGATCATCGGAAGGATTACGAAGGTGTAACGGGCCGATTGAACAATGTTGAGGACTACCAGAAGAACAAACTAACATCAACCCTAGACGATAATACAAAGGTGATTGCGGAGAATACGAAAGTAATGTCCGATGTCCACAGTGTTATCGAAAAATGTAAGGGCAGAGACTAATGCCAACGTATGTATTTGAAACAACTGATGGACAAGCTGTCGAACTTGTTATGTCGTTCTCTCAGTTAGAGAAGCGGCAGTACTCCCGTGACGGAGGTCAGTTCATCAAATTAGACAACGGTGTGGAAGCGAAGCGGATATACGTGCCGTGCGGTGGAATGGCTAGCAGTGTTTGGCCGATCCAGTCGCAGGCGGCAGGTGTGGATTCTTCGCAGGTGGCAGAAGCCACTAAGCATGATCGAGACAACGGAGTGCCTACAGAGTACAACCGTCGGACCGGAGACGCTATCTATACCAGTCCCGCACATAAGCGGGCGCACTTAAAACTACACGGTCTCGTAGATCGTGATTCGTTCATCTAACCCGAGGAACAAAATTATGTCGAATGAAGAAAACATGTTTGATTTCCTGTCAGAAGACAGTAGCACCGACGATGCCCCGGCTGAGAAGGAAGCTAGCACAGAACAGGAAGAGACGAAGGAAGCGGCGGACACGTCCGTAGATTCTACCGAGGACAAGGCTCCCAAGAAGAAAGAGCCTGTAAACGAATTTGATTACAGTGACACCATCGATCAGATGCAAGCTGATGCAGATATTTCCGACGATGATTCCGAGTCGGATGCTGAAGAAGGCGAGAAAGATTCCGCCGAGGACAGCAAAGACGCTAGCGCCGAGAAAGATTCCGGCCAGCAGAGTTCGGAGCCAACAATGGAGCAACTGTTCCAAGCAGCACAGTTAGGTCTCAACGCCACAGACGTGAAAGGACTGTCTGAGCGTGAGCTAGCTACGGCCATCCGCATTGCGGAGAAGTCGAAACCCGCAGATCAGTCTACGGACGAGACGGAGCAAAAAGAGGAAGAAGCCTTATTTACTCCGATCAAATTGGACGGCATGGAAGACTTTGACGAGGATACTCAATCCGTGATCAAAGGACTTCAGGACCAGTTCAACTCCAACATGGAAAAGATGGCGGAAAAGTTGAAGAGTACCCAAGAGAGCTTGGGACAGTCGCAGGAGGCGACACAGCAGCAAGGACAAGCGCAGTTCTTCGAGTGGTTCGATAAGACCGTCGGAGATCTTGGCGAGGGCTGGACAGACGTATTTGGAGATGATCCGAATAAGCTCGGGCGTAATACCCCGGAGGTTCAGAACCGCGTTAAGCTGATTGAAGAGATGGACCGTTTGGCAATCTCCCACCCGGAGTTTGACAAAACGAAGCTCTTTGAGTCCGCCATGCAGTTGACGTTCTCCGATGAAATGAAATCTAAACAAGAACAGGGCCGAAAGAATACTCGGAACAAGCACAGACAGGACCGCACGACTATGAAACCTACCCAGCGGAACCGGAGCATTGAGAACATGCCGGACGGACGGGAGAAGGCGCTAGCGTCGGTCAAAGAGCTTGGGAAGAAGAAGAAGTTCTTCGGACTGTTTTAAGGAATAAATTATGCCTATTGCAGCAGAAACAATCGACGACCTCGTAGCCTCGACCTTAACCAGTTATGGCAAACCAAATTTCGGTATGATCGCCCAAGATCTCCCGAACTACATTGTTATGAATCAGATGCTCCGTAAGGGCGCTGTGAAGCTCGATGCTTCCCAGACAATGTCTCATATTCTTCAGGTTACACAGTCTGATACGGCTTCCGACGTTGGCTTGTTCGACGACGACGCCCTGTCTGTTCAGGACAACCTGAAGACCATCGAAGTGCCGTGGCGTAACACCACGAACAACTTCATCTATGACGTCCGCGAAAAGCAGCTCAACGGGTCTCCTGAACAGTTGGTTGACCTGATTGCTAGCCGTCGTATGGACATGATGCTCGGTCTGGCCGAACATCTTGAGCGCCAGTTCTGGAAGGCTCCTACGTCTTCTAGTGATGACACTACCCCTTGGGGTATTCAGTACTGGCTCAAGCTAGCTGCTGACGGTGAAGGTCGCGGATTCAATGGCGATGACATCTCTGGTTTCAGTTCTGGCCCCGGTGGTCTGAGTTCTGACACTTACCGCAAGTGGGCGCACTACAACGCCGAGTACGACGCATTCACCGACGACGATTTCGCCGCCGAGATGCGCCGCGCATACCGCGCTTGTTACTTCCAGTCCCCAATTAAGACGCTCGCTAATGACGGCGCACAGGGACACCGTTACAAGCTGTTCACTGGTGAAGAGACTATCGAAGGTCTGATCTCCATGGCCCGTGCACAGAACGACAACATCGGTCGCGATATCGCCGCATTCGACGATACTGTTACCTTCAAGCGTCTGCCGTTCCAGTACGTTCCACAGATCGATATCGAGTGGGCTACTTCCGGTGCGAAGTATCCGGTCTTCGGTATCGACACCAAACATCTGAAGGTTGCTGTTCACAGTAAGAACAACTTCCGCCAGACTGGGCCGGAAACGGTTGCTGGTAAACATAATGTTCGTGCGGTCTTCATCGACCTGTCATGGAACATCATGTGTGACGACCGTCGTCGTCAGTTCGTCCTCAACCGTACTCCGTAATCTAACGGTCTACATAATATCCCCCGCAAAGGCTCGCCAAGCGGGGGATTAATCCCAACAAAAGGTGACTTCTTATGGAAGCTAACTACAAATCGCAGTTCAAGATCATCAAGCGCCGTGTATATTGCACGACTACCGCTGCTATCTTACAGGGTGAAGGTGTCGTATTCGATTACGCACAGGGCACCGCCACCACAGAAGACCGCGCTCGCGGTAAATACGTTAAAACCCCTGCCGCTACCACGGATCAGTTTGCTGGTGTACTCCTGCAAGCCAAACCCGCTGGCGCTGGTTGGGTTGATATTGCTTGTCCCGGCTCCGACTGTTATGTCCTCGCTGGCGAGACTACAGTTGCCATCGGTGCAACCCTCACCCTCGACACTGGGACGGCTCCCGGTAGCTTTATGAACGACGTTACGGTACTTGGTGCTGGCGCGGTTACTGTTCTGAAGACCATTGCCGCCACTGGATTGGTTCACGCCAAGCTCGTCGAAGGTTCTCCGGTTACATTGGCGGCATCGTCCTAATTAACCTCGGGTGTGTAGCCTGTAACAATCGACGGTTGCAGGTTACACTTAACGGAGGCCCCTATGTCGGAACCCACCCTAGTACAGACCTTTAACGAGATCCGCCTAGATGTAGGACAGGAACTCGGATATACCCGGACCACAAGTAAGTGGAGTGCCGAACGCGTTAGCGAGATTGAGAACATCACGAACGCAGCGTACCGTCGCTTCCTATTCTTGGCAATGGCCCCGGGCACCGCTACACCTCATCGTTGGAGTTTTCTCCGGCCTATCACCTCTATGGTGATTTGGGGGACTGTAACGGGGACTGTATCCGGGCTGCCGTCTTATGATGCGTCTACATACTCCACAATCACGGCTACGTCTGCTAGCTTTTATCCCTCAATGGTTGGGAAGTCTTTCGTATTTGACACCAGTGGTACATCTTACACGGTTGCTTCTTATACTTCTTCTACTGTGATCGTTGTCACTGGCGACGCCTCCGGCGAAACGTCTGACGACACCTTCACGATGACCGCCGACGGAGACTACCAGCTGCCGGACGATTTTGGGAGTATACTCGACGACTTTTACCTTATCAACGCTACCAATGTAGTGCGAAAAGTTACTCGACGGGGTAGTTCACAGATTTTACATCTGAGGGCCGAGAAGGTAGATGACACTGGCACACCCCAAGTCTACGGTATCGCCCCCCTCTCTATGGATGGAACGGCGGGCCAGCGACAGAAGGTTATGTTCTTCCCGAAACCCGATGCCGCAGAAACACTAACGTACCAGTATAGTGTACTACCGAATACCTTGACAACATCAAATCCGTATCCGAAAGGGACGGAGGTGTTTTCAGAGACTATACGGTATGCTGCGCTGGCGGAAGTGGAGCGAAGGATCGGCAAGAAGCGAGGATACGAAGAACAGTATCTCCAGTATCTCGCCATATCCGTCCAACAGGACGCACTAGCGGCGATGCCGGACAACCTCGGGTACAACCGGGACGACTCGGTACGGGGTACGGAGGGGTCTTACGACCGAACATATGGGGCAACCATAACCCGCAACGGTATACTAATTTAGGAGGCATAAAAATGGCCGCACGTAAATATCAACTATCTGTAACCACCACAGCCCAGTCTTTCGGTGACACCACCGTGGGCAAGAAGCAGGACTTCGTCTTTCAAAACCTAACGAGCAGTGCGAACAGCGTATGGGTTGACTGCAACGGAAACACCGCTAGCGCGGACGTAGGTTTCTTACTGGAACCGGGGCAAGCAGTGACGAACAAGGATCTCCCTGAGTTCTTCCGTTCTGGGCCTTACTCTATCATCTCGGACGGAACCGCCACCGTACAGGTTCAGTTCGCCAGCGACAGAGGGTAACATGGACCACCTCCGCTTCAGACTAGGGTTTGGACTAGACGCTTTCCAGCGCTTATTATCCCAAATCACATGGGTCGGCAGTCCAGCCCTACCAGCAACAAACACCAGCACCGGCACACGTAAGAGCTTAGACCCTT
>Ga0233415_10001344_pt1 | contig 10701 bp, 14 predicted proteins | sample Na_anoxic_12_MG_FD_188631 | JGI IMG/M metagenome (GOLD analysis project Ga0233415, IMG submission 188631) | Seawater microbial communities from Saanich Inlet, British Columbia, Canada - Na_anoxic_12_MG | ecosystem: Environmental > Aquatic > Marine > Inlet | place: Canada: British Columbia...
TGCTAAAGAACAAGAAGACGAAGATAAAATGGCTCTTCAGCTTGTCAGTGAAGATGCTTCACGTTTAGGAATCAAGGTAAACTAGAGCATGGCTAAGAAACCTACCGTCACAACTATTACTACGGGGTATAGCTCCGCAGATACACTCAATGAGAACTTCGAGGCCCTACGAGAGGGGTTCGATAATACTCTGTCACTGGACGGTAGTACTCCAAATGCTATGGAGGCAGACCTAGACCTTAATGGTAACAACATTATTGGTGCAGCTGGACTGTTGGTCAATGGTACGGACTACCTAGCTGATGTAGAAGCTGCTAAGGCTGCTGCTTTAGTTGCACAGGCAGCTGCTGAGTTAGCTGAGACAAATGCTGAGACAGCTGAAACTAATGCTGGAGTCTCTGAGACTGCTGCTGGTTCGTCAGCCACAGCTGCTGCTACGAGTGAGACTAACGCAGGAGCCTCAGAGACAGCCGCTAGTGGGTCAGCTACTGCTTCGGCTACATCGGCTACCAATTCAGCTACTTCGGCTTCTCAGGCGGCTGCTAGTGCCTCTGCTGCATCTACCAGTGAGGCTAATGCAGCTACAAGTGAAACGAATGCTGCTACTTCTGAAACGAATTCAGCCACGTCAGCTACTGAATCTGAGACAGCTAAGATTGCGGCAGAGGCAGCTAAGGATGCAGCCCTTGCAGCCTTGGATAGTTTTGATGATCGTTACTTAGGGGCAAAGGCAAGTGACCCAACCCTAGACAATGATGGTAATGCCTTAGTTGCTGGTGCTTTGTACTACAACACCACTGCTGATATTATGAAAGTGTATGAAGGCTCTGTTTGGGTAGCAGCTTATGCTTCTCTGTCAGGTGCTTTACTTGCAACTAACAACCTATCTGACTTAACTAATGCTACCACTGCTCGTACTAACCTTGGCTTAGGTACAGCAGCTACAACTGCGTCAACTGATTATGCTACAGCAGCACAGGGTGCTTTGGCTGACAGTGCCTTGCAGAACATCACAGGCGAAAGCATTGAGAACCTATCTGACGTAGCAAGCATGACACCTTCTGAGGGTCAGGCTCTAGTCTACGGTAGTGGTGTTTGGTCCGCTGCTGATATGGCGGGTGGTATTGCTTACACACGCCACACAGCTAACGTCACGATGGCGGCTAATGAGGGTGTCATTGCCGATACCTCTGGCGGTGCATTTACTGTAACTCTGCCAGCTTCACCAGCAGTAGGTGATACAGTCGTCATTACTGACGGTGGTGATTGGGCGACTACAAACTTGACAGTAGGCCGCAATGGTTCTACTATTGAGGGTGATGCTGCTGACATGACGATGGACATTGGTGGTGCTGCGGTTCAGTTTACCTACGATGGCACGACATGGCAGATTTATGCGCAGATTGGTGCATTGGCTGGTTTAGGTACAACCCGTGTTAACTTTGTAGCTACAGCAGGACAGACAGACTTTAGTGTCACATACTCTGCTGGTTTTATTGATGTGTACCTCAACGGCATTAAGCTGGTTGCTGGCTCAGACTTTACAGCTACAAACGGTACGACTGTTGTACTGACTGTTGGTGCGACTGTTGGTGACACTGTTGACACTGTAGCCTACAGCCCGTTCTCCGTTGCTGACACTTATACAATCGCTGGTGCAGATGCTACGTTTGTTAACGTCACTGGTGACACGATGACGGGAGACCTGAATGTAACAGGCACAGTCACAGCCACAGCCTTCGCTGGGGATGGTTCATCTCTGACTGGTGTTGCGGGTACACCAGCAGGTGCAGTCATTTACCATGCAGCCAATACACCTCCTACAGGCTTTATCAAAGCTAACGGTGCATCACTCAGCACCACTACTTACGCAGACCTATTTGCAGTTATTGGTTACACCTTTGGTGGCAGTGGTAGTTCGTTCAGCGTACCTGACCTTCGTGGTGAGTTCATGCGTGGCTGGGATGACAGCCGTGGTATTGATAGTGGTCGTACCTTTGGGTCGTCGCAAAGCGATGCTTTTCAAGACCATAAACACGCTCAGAAAACAGGGTATACTTACACTAACAATCCGCCAGCAGGTCATGCATCAGGTGACAACGGTAACTCAAGGGCTATTTCTGAAGGCTCAACCACAGGTATTTTAGGTGTGCAAGCAACAGACATGGGGAGCGGTGTGCCAAGGCTTGCCTCAGAAACTCGCCCACGCAACATCGCCCTTCTAGCCTGTATCAAATACTAAGGAGACACAGATATGAACGTATACCAAACCGACATTGATGGTGTTTTCGTAGGCATCACAACAGCAGACCAAGACCCTATGGATGTAAGCAATACACTTATCCCAGCGGGTTGCGTAGAGACTGCACCCCCCTCGACAACAGACGAACAACTTGCACGATGGGATGGTTCTGCATGGGCTGTAGAGGATATTCCAGCACCCGAAGCTGACCCTGATGATGAGCCAGTAGACCCTGTTGTACTTACCCGTGCAGAACGTAACAGCCTTTTAACCGCCTCTGATTGGACGCAGGTTGCTGATGCTCCTGTAGATCAGGCTGCGTGGGCGACTTACCGTTCTTTACTCAGGGACCTACCACAACAGTCTGGCTTTCCCGACGACATCACATGGCCTACTGAGCCAACAGGAGACGCAACATGAGTAGATCACGGGCAAGACTAGCAGCGGACTGGTTCGCAAAGCTGCGGCAAAATGCAGTGACAAATGTGGTAGAACACACTGATGTCACAGATGTTTCTGACAGTGTAGTAGACTTCGGCAGTTTTACCGTAACAGAAATTAGCGGAGACTTATACTTTTCAGTAGGGGGTGTAAATAAAATGAAGCTAGACGCATCAGGCAATGTAACGGCTACTGGTGATATTACAGCATTCGGATCAATCTAATGCCATTGCAAAGTTCAGGCTCTATCTCACTACAAGATATGCAGGACGAATTTGGCGGCAGTCACCCTATCAGCATGTCGGAGTATTATAGGGGAGGTAGCCATGTGTATGGCAACAACTCAAATGTTCCTGAATCTGGTTTAGTCAGTATAGGTAATTTCCACGGCAGCGCTGGGCGTTTGTTGAGTTCTGCAGGAACTATAAACGGGTATGGAAATCGGCAAGAGATTACTGTTTCTACTTATATCCCATCTGGAGGGGTTCTTGTTATCCCGTCAGATATGTACGTCTGGTCTGATAGCACAGGCTCATACGGAATGGTTGTTGATATTCCATGCACGATTATTAACTACGGTCGCATTATTGGTAAGGGTGGCAATGGCGGGTATTGGACCCAGACAAATGGCTACAACGGCGGTGCAGCGATGCGTATTACATCAAGCGGTGTAACCATCCAAAATATGAGTGGCGCATTTATCGCTGGCGGCGGTGGTGGCGGTGGCGGTGGGACCTACAGGACCAACCGATCAGGTGGGGGTGCTGGCGCAGGTGGTGCTAACGGCGCTAACGGTGCATATCCTTATGCCAACAACACTAGCTACGGCGGCACGGGTGGCGCAATCAACGGCACATCTACAGGCACACTAAGTGGCGCAACCGCAGGTGGTGGTGGCGGTGGCGGAGGTGGGGCAGGAGGCGGATCAGGTCGTCAACTTCCAGGCGTGTCAAGATCAGCTTCAGGCGGACTTAATCGAGGTGGTACTGGTGGCGGTGGCGGCTCAGTCGGTGGTAACCACCAATCTAATTCTCGCTATTCCCAGTCTGCTTCTGGTGGCGGCGGCGGTTGGGGCGCACGTGGTGGTTCTGGTGGTAGAACCAGCTACGGAAACGGCGGCGCAGCAATCAGCAAAACAACAAGCTATACATTACAGAATAGCGGAACAATCTACGGAGGTACGTGATGACTACGAAATGGTATTACGCATATCAAGAGTATGAAACCGAAAAACTCTGTGATGCTTCGGTTTTGTCTATGAAAGAAAAGCTGGACAATCAGCCAACTGAATACATGGGAGTTACCCCCGTAACCTCTGATGGCAATGGTGGTTGGATTGTACCAGACTTACAGTTGACGGACGAAGAAATTCTAGCGATTAGAGATGATGGTCGGTACAACATACAAAGCCCTTTAACTGGCGAAAGTTTAGTTGGTGTTACTGGTGCTACACTACAAGCCAAACTGATTGAATATCGTCGGGTTTACGCAGAGCAAAACGATGTGAATACAAAGCGAAGCGTAACCGAAATAACACCGACAAATGCAGATATGTCTACTTACGTGGGGACCAGTTAAATGGCAACTTTATCATCTAAAGTTACACCGTCAGGCGTAGCAACAGCAGCACAAGGTACACTCGCCGACACCAGCGTGCAGCCCAATTCCAGCCCTACGCTTAACGTAGTCACAGCGACGTCTTACATTGGGGATGGCTCAAGCCTAACTGGCATTGCAGCGGGTGCAGGTGGTGGTGGCTCAGATGAAATCTTCTGGGAGAACGGTCAGAACGTGACCACGAACTACACAATCACAAACGGCAAGAACGCAATGTCGGCTGGTCCTATCACGGTTGATACTGGTGTCACCGTCACGGTTGGCGCTGGCGAAACATGGACGGTGGTTTAACATGAGTGAGATTAGAGCAACAACAATAAGTGATGCGGCTGGCACTGGCCCCATTGCTTTAACAGGACAGAGTGCTGCGAAGGCTTATTTTAATCATAGCCAAACAGCAATAAATGAGAGCTTTAATATATCTTCAATAGAGGATTACTCTACGGGAAATGTTAAAGGTTACTACACTAATGGAATGGCAAGCTCAAATAACCCTCTTGCTGGAGGTAACAACAACGTTTCAACTAGCGGTACGGCTAACTTCTCCACTGGGTTTTCGTCTGGGTCTTCTGCAACTTTATATTGGGTAGAGAGGGAATATGCTAATGGTAATGCCGTAGACATGAATCTCTTTTCTGGTGTGACCTATGGAGACCTAGCATGAGTACTCTCACAGTAACAAACATCAAGAAGACTGGCGAGACCGCTAGTCGTGATGCATCAGGTGTCGCTGCGGCTTGGGCGAACTTCGATGGAACAGGGACTGTAGCTATTCGTGATAGCATGAATGTAGCTAGTATCACCGATGATGGTACGGGAGTTTATCGACTAGGATTGTCCAACTCGTTCTCCAATATCAATTACTCTGGAGCTGGGTCTTCTTGGAGGCCAGGCATAGGTTTTGGGTTTTTATCAGCGTATTCATTTGATTCTACGACAGAATTCACTGTGACCACTGGGAACAGCGGCGGAGGCTTCAGCGACAATGCTGAGAACTCGGCGCAAACTTGGGGAGACCTAGCATGAGTACCTTAAACGTAGCAAACATCACCGATGGCACCGACACATTAGCGACAGGCTATGTGGTCAATGGGTCTGCGAAGGCTTGGGTTAATTTTGATGGCACTGGTACTATTGCAATAAGGGATAGTTTTAATGTTGCCAGCTTGACGGATAATAGCACTGGAAATTACGATGTGAACTTCAGCAACAATATGAGCAGCGTTGAGTATGCCCCACAGATATGTTCAAACGCTTCGGTAGACAACTATGGGTTTAATAGAACAGGTGGGGAAAATACTACTGCAAGAGTAAACGTCAATCATTATGAGTCTGCCGTGATTAGAGACACGAACCGAATCTATACTTCCGCACACGGAGACCTAGCATGACACACCTATGGGATCGTCTAGCTGAAGCTAAGTCTCGCCTTGCACCCGTGCAGTCACAGTATCGTGTGTTGTTCGAGAACCCAGCAGAGCCTGATGCACCTGCGTCTGTGCTCTGCCCTGATCCGAATTGGATGGCTGCTGCACTAGCTGGTGGTGTACTGCCACCCATCGACACATACCTTCGTGACCAGAACGTACCTGACGGGCAGCCTAAAGAGCATCCGTATGCTGAACCTATCGGTCCTATGACTGAAGAAGATGCTATTGAGTACCTCATCCAGAAGGACATCCCGCCACAAGTCTGGCGTGACTATCAAGGCAACAGGATCATCATGAAGATTGTCCCTGTCGAATTGATCCCATCGGATCGCAGCTTCCGCAATGCGTGGAAGATTAATCAAACTGAAACGGAGATGGCAGCATGACCACCTATATCAATATCAACGGAGATGCTCGTGATGCAGCATCCCTTACAGTTCCAACAGACCGTACCTTCCGTGGTGCTTGGACGTTCAACGGTGATGCTGTTGACGTAGACATGGCAGCAGCCAAGGACATCTGGCGTGACAAAATTCGTCAGGCCCGTACTGAACCATTGGCTGCACTCGACACTGCTTTCATGAAGGCTTTGGAGACGGGTGCTGACACCACACAGATCACTGCTGACAAGCAAGCACTGCGTAATGCACCTACCCATGCTGACATTGATGCAGCTACAACTCCAGAGGAATTGGCAGCGGTACAACCTGCTGGCCTCACGGTGGTCTAGTAAACCCTGATGGCAACAGTAGAAGAAATACGTCATGCAGCTGAGACTGATCTAGTTACCTTCATTAAGTTGGTGGCTCCTGAACAGGTACTTGGACAATGCCATGAGGACGTCTGCCAGTGGTGGACAAGAGAGGATTCTAAGTCTCATCAGCTTCTTTTGTTTCCTCGTGACCACGGTAAATCAAGATTAATTGCATATCGTGTCGCTTGGGAGTTGACAAAGAACCCAACATTGCGTATACTTTACATATCTGCTACCGCTAACCTTGCGGAGAAGCAGTTAGGTTTCATTAAAGGTATATTAACTTCAGAGATTTACAGACGTTATTGGCCTCAGCACGTTCATGCAGATGAGGGTAGACGGACTAAGTGGACTAACTCTGAGATTATGTTAGATCACCCAGACCGTAAGAAAGAAAACGTCAGAGACCCTTCAGTGTTTACTGGTGGTCTTACTACTTCTCTTACTGGTATGCACTGTGACATTGCAGTCCTTGATGACATTGTTGTCTATGAGAATGCTTACACAGGTGAGGGGCGTAACAAAGTTAAGAGTCAATACTCTTTGTTGTCATCCATCGAAGGTGCTGACGCTAAGGAGTGGGTAGTAGGTACACGTTACCACCCAGCTGACTTGTACAACGATCTACTCCAGATGGTAGAAGACACGTACAGTGACGAGGGCGAGAAGACTGGTGAAGATAACATCTACGAAATCTTCGAGAGACCAGTAGAGGATTCAGGTGACGGTACAGGCGAGATGCTTTGGCCCCGTATGCAGAGACGAGACGGTAAGTGGTTTGGTTTTGACATCAGGGTTTTAGCTAAGAAGCGTGGACAGTACCTAGACAAGGGTCAGTTCAGAGCACAGTACTATAACGATCCTTCTGACCCTGACAACGTACCAGTAGGCGCAGACAAGTTCCAGTACTTTGACCGTAAATATCTAAAGAATGATAACGGGTATTGGTTCTTCAAGGAAGAGAAACTTAACGTATTCGCAGCAGTTGACTTCGCCTTTAGTCTATCAAAGAAAGCTGACTACACAGCTATTGTTGTTATAGGTATCGACGCTGAGAATAACATCTACGTACTAGACATCGACAGATTTAAGACTGACCGTATCTCAGATTACTTTGAGCACATCCTTAACCTCGTCACTAAATGGTCCTTCCGTAAGATGAGGGCTGAGACTACAGTAGCTCAGGTAGCTATCGTTAAGCAACTCAAAGAGCTAGTCAAGCAACATGGTTTGTCTTTGAGCATTGAAGAGTTCAGACCTAACAAGGGTCACGGTAGTAAGCAGGAACGTATCTCAGCTGCACTTGAGCCTAGGTACGACAACCTGAGCATCTGGCACTACAGAGGCGGCAACACACAGATTCTAGAAGAAGAGTTGTCAACACGTAATCCACCACACGATGATGTTATCGACGCCTTAGCTTCAGTTGTTGACATGGCTATTAAGCCTTCAAGAACAATACGCCGCCGCAAAGACAATGTGGTTCAATTCAACGAAAGATTCGGAGGGGTTAGCTTCTAATGGCTGGCACTACAGTAGACCTAAATAGTATGATTGATCCCCACTCTCTCGCAGTAGAGATTGCAGATCGTTGGACCTCATGGAACAATGCCCGTCAGGGTAAGCTAGACGAGTGGAAGGAACTGCGTAATTACATTTACGCCACTGACACAAGCACGACTTCTAACAAGAAGTTGCCTTGGACTAACTCAACTACCACACCTAAGTTAACACAGATTGCTGATAACCTTCACGCTAACTATGTGTCAACTCTGTTTCCACAGCAGAAGTGGTTTAAGTTTCACGCCTCTGACCCAGATGCTAACACTAAGCAGAAGCGTGACGTAATCCAAGCTTACATGGAAAACAAGATTACTGAGTCTAAGTTTGAGACTACAGTTAACCGTCTTGTCAACGACTATATTCAGTACGGCAACTGCTTTGCTACTGTTGAGTATGTCAACGATTACACTGAGTATGATGATGGTAGTCGTACAGTTAAGTACGTAGGTCCTCGCCTAGTACGTATATCTCCCTTCGATATCTGCTTCAACCCTACAGCAGCTGACTTCGATCAAGCACCTAAGATTGTACGTAGCCTTCTTACTGTAGGTGAGATTAAACGTAAGATTGACGAGACCGTAGACAACGCATACTACCAAGAAATCTTTGATAAGATGCTGGCTAATCGGTCAGCAGTATCTGGTTCAGACGTTGACGTTGCTAAGGCTAACGCATTCACTGCTGATGGCTTTGGTTCTCTTCAGGAGTACTACGAGTCTAACTACGTAGAGGTCCTTACGTTCTACGGTGACATCTATGATGCTGACAAAGGTGAGTTCCATAACAACCGTGTCATTACTGTAGTTGATCGTTCCTACGTCATCTTCAACGAACAGAACCCTAGCTGGTTAGGTACTGCTCCTGTGTTCCACGCTGGCTGGCGTGAACGTCCTGACAACCTTTATGCTATGGGTCCTCTAGATAACCTCGTAGGTATGCAGTACCGCATTGACCACTTGGAGAACCTTAAGGCTGACGTGTTCGACCAGATCGCCTACCCTATGCTTAAGATTCGTGGCGACGTAGAGGACTTCGACTTTGCCCCTGCTGAACGTATCTATATTGGTGAGGAGGGTGACGTAGGTTACCTTGCCCCTGACGCCACGGCACTTAACGCAGACTTTCAGATTCAATCTCTAGAGAACAAGATGGAGATGATGGCTGGTGCTCCTCGTGAAGCTATGGGTATCCGTAGTGCTGGTGAGAAGACAGCGTTTGAAGTACAGTCCCTGATGACCTCAGCTGGTCGTATCTTCCAACACAAGACTGCTCACTTTGAACGTGTGTTCCTTGAGCCAATCCTCAATGCAATGCTCGAAGCTGCTCGTCGTCAGATGAACTACGTCGATGTTGTTAGAGTCCTTAACTCAGACACAGGTGTTTCTTTCTTCCAAGATATCTCTAAGGAAGACATCAAAGGTAACGGCAAGATCGTTCCTATTGGTGCTCGTCACTTTGCTGAGAGAGCACGTAGAATCCAGACCTTGACACAACTCTACCAGATCAAAGCTTCTGATCCTACCGTAGCAGTTCACCTGTCAGGCAAGGAGTTCGCAAGAGTTCTTACTGAGGAACTAGGTGAACCTTCACTCTTCTCTGAGAACGTAGCTATCAAAGAGCAGATGGATACGCAGAAGGTTGCTACTGAGGCTGAGGTTCAGTTCGAAGAGCAGCAGCAGATCATGGCTGAGAAGGGCCTCTAATGAAGTCCAGCTGGTTCCAGAAGTGTAAGACACAAAAAGATAAAGCATCGGTCAAACAGGCAATCCTGTCACAGCGTGAGCCTCTTGACCGTCTTAAAGAAATCCTTGAGCCAATGCTCAAAGAGACTGTTCCATCCTCTGACTATGATTGTCCCTCATGGGCTTACAAGCAAGCAGACAGGAACGGGTATAACAGAGCACTAACCACGGTGCTTGAGATGATAACACTAGATAAGGAATAACAAATGGTATTTACTGACGGTGGTCAAACCACAGACGCTAGTCAGGCCAGTGAGCAAGTCGCAGAAACAACTCAAACCCAAGAGTCTTTCGTAGACAAACTCGCACAAGCCAAAGGTGACAACTGGCGCAACCCTGAAGTACTGGCTAAAGGAAAGTTAGAGGCTGACGGTTACATTAAGACTCTCGAAGAACAACTCGCAGAAATGCGAACTGAGCTTAACAAGAAAGAGTATAATGACAGCGTGATGTCCCAAGCTGAGAGTAAGGCCCCTGATCGCACCGCAGGTTCCTCTCAAATGGCAAACAATAGCGGTGGCGCTGAGGACGGTAACACCAACCAAACCCTTAGCGAGGATGACCTAAAGAGCCTTGTAGAAAAGACGCTGACTCAACGTGATCAACAGGCACTGCTATCGCAGAACTTGAAGATGGTTGACGAAGAGTTGAACAAGAGTTTTGGTACTGAGGCCCTTGAGGTTATTAGTAACAAAGCAAAAGAACTAGGTATGTCAATGGACCGACTCAAAGAGATTGCACAGGAATCCCCTAACGCATTCTTTACTTTGATCGGAGAAAAGCCTAGACAGACCAACCCTCTTGTCAGCGGTTCAGTACGAACCGAAGGCGTTAACATGAGTAGTTCTAGCGATAAGAACTTTGCCTACTATCAGCAAGTTCGTCGTGAGAACAAATCCCTTTACTTCTCTC
>Ga0233415_10001345_pt1 | contig 10697 bp, 12 predicted proteins | sample Na_anoxic_12_MG_FD_188631 | JGI IMG/M metagenome (GOLD analysis project Ga0233415, IMG submission 188631) | Seawater microbial communities from Saanich Inlet, British Columbia, Canada - Na_anoxic_12_MG | ecosystem: Environmental > Aquatic > Marine > Inlet | place: Canada: British Columbia...
GTATGCCTGGAACCTGTACGCTACCGTCTGGCAGGCATGAGAAATTTGCGGCGCAATTCGCAAACGAGACTCTGGCGGGAAAAACCGAGGCCGCAGGAAAAGTGATATGGGTCTATAGGCGCGTGCCGGGAAAGAACGATTTTCTCGATGCGACCGCACAAGGTTATGCGGCGGCGGCGTATAACGGAATCGGAACGGGTGGATACGTGGAGCCAAGGAAGGCATCTGCGTTATTTGTAACAAGCGGCAAAAGGAGATGACAATGGGAACACGAGTCAAAACACGGCAGCCGAAGGTGAAAACGAGACAGCCGAAAATAAAACAACGCGAAGATTATGAGTCTACGCCACCACAAAAGCGCAAACCGCGTCGATACATCCCGGCAAGCGCACCTACCGTATGCCCTGATTGCGGCCACAATACGCGCATGACGGATGGGCGGCATGTTGATCCGGTGCGCAAAACCGTACTCGAATATCGCGATTGCGTGAAATGCGACGCCAAGCTTGCGGCGGGGCGACCAATGACGCCACGCGAGGAAGAAACGTTTTGTGACCGCGCTCAGGCCGTTGCAGAGTATCAAAAGGCATAACAGAAATCCGAATATCGGATAAGCACACCGTCAGCCCGTAGACAACGCGACGCAAATGTGCATACGGTGAGGTATGCAGAACGCAGGACTTCTACCCTCAAGCGTTGTCGCGGGCGAGACTATTTGGATCTCAAGCGATAATACCACGCAAAATGAGTCTGATATTGTATTGTCGGACTACTCTCCTAGCGATGGATACACCCTCGCCTATCAGTTCACCGGGGTAACACCGGCAACGGTTGCCGCCGAAGCAAACGGAACCGATACCGGGTGGACGCTCACAATACCAGCAGCCACGACCTTGACGTGGAAAGCTGGCGAGATTCATTTCGCTGGCCTTGTCACCCATACCGCAACAGCGCGCGTCTTTGCTGTTGATTCCGGCAGCATCAAGGTCATCGCATCGCCGCTTGCAACATCTGCATGGACGGATGTTATCGAAAAGTGCGACGCCGCTATAGCCGATTATGCCGCAAACCCGCACGGCAGTTTCTCGGTTGACGGCATGCAGATTACCTACCGATCAATGGACAGCCTGATTAAGCTGCGCAACTTTGCGGTGTCAAAGCGCGACGAAGAAACCGGCAACCGTCCGAGGAGAATCATCCGCACGAGGTTTACATGAGAAATCCATTCAAACGCAAGCAATCAAAAAGCCGAGGATCTGGCATTCAGATGAGAGGCTTTGCGGCGGCGCAAGTTGATCGACTGTTGGCGGCGTGGCGCTTTGACGGAGGATTTACCCCTAGTGAAATATCGTCGTTCCTGTCTGTGATTCGCGGGCGATCAAGGCAAATGGCGAAAGACAACCCGCACCTCAAGCGATACCTCAAGCTATCCTCTGTCAATATTGTGGGGGAGGGGTTCGCGCTAAACTCAACGCCGCACGACGGTACGCCGGGGTCAGACGACTACCGGCTCGACGAATCAGCGGCGGCATTCATTGAGTACCATTGGAAACGCTTCTGTACTCACCGCGACCCAGTCACGGGGCTGACATGGTGCGACGCCACAGGGCGCAAGACAGACTCGGAGATTGACCGACTAAACTCCAAGACATGGCTTCGCGATGGTGAATACTTTATCCACGTCATACGCAACGCGCCCAACCCGTACGGCATCGCGTGGCGAGTATTGCGCCCGGACTGGTGCGATCATACTTTCAATGTGTCAGCCTTGCCCAGTGGGAACGTAGTGCAATGCGGGGTCGAAATGAACAAGACAACGCGGCGCCCCGTCGCGTATTATTTCTGTACCGTGCCCGATGCAGCGACTACTTACAGTTCTCAAGGGCAAGCGTTGATACGTATTCCGGTCGAGGATATCATTCACGGATTCACCCAAGAGGATGAGGACCAGCCGCGCGGCATCCCTCACACTCATGCATCGCTTGTCAAACTTAAGATGCTGGACGAACTCGATACCGCAGAACTTACAGCGGCCCGCGACGAAGCGTGCAGCGTTCGGACTTATTACGCGCCGCCCGGAACCGAGGGAGCCGTTGCTGATCTCACGGACAAGGCATATCAAGACACGCTGAACGCAATGATAGCCGAGAAAGAGCCGGGGCAAGCAGAGGTGTTACCGCTTGGATGGAAGCAAGAAGTTCACACCCCAAAACATCCGAACCGCGAACACGATCCATTCAAGCGCGGAATGCTCAAAGATGTATCATGCGGTTTTGGCGTTGAGTACAGCAACTTCACAAACGACTGGGCAAGCGTGTCGTTCTCGTCGGTTAGGGTTGGAACCATCAGCGAGCGCGACGACTGGATCTGTTTGCAGAACGATATGATCAGTCAATGCAAGAGTCCTCAGTTCGTTATGTGGTTGCAGTCATTCTTGCGCTTTGCGGTGTCCGAAAAGCTACCCATGGCAAAGATCGACAAGTTCGCGGAGCATCAATATCGCGGGCGTCGCTGGATGTGGGTTGACCCTATGCGTGATATGGCGGCGGCGGTTGTCGCGGTAGATCACGGATGGAAAACCAACACGCAAGTTGCAAGCGACATGGGTACTGATTTTGCGGACAACGTGGATGAGATCAAGCGCGAGACAACAGCGACAGCCGGAACCGCGTTGGAGAAAACGCCAGAGAACAGCGCTGCAGATCGTGCGGCTCGGATTCTGAGCTTGGTTGTTGAATCAGAAAAGGAGAATGACAAACATGAAAACCAGAAACAAGAAGCGTAGTCGCGGGCTTCAAACGCGCAAAGAGTCAGGAACCGAAGTAGACCCCGTCGAATCGTTGCAGGAGCGCAATGCTCTTGGGTTAAGTTTTCGCAATGCGGTCATGGATATTCGTGCGAGTGACGGCGACAGTCCCGATGTTGTGTCGATGTCGGTCAGTAGCGAGGAGCCGATTCTCTGCTGGGCAGAGTTCAACGGGTCGTATCAGCGTGTGTATGAAATCCTAGACCACGCAAAAACCAGTATGGATATGTCTCGCTGTAAAGATGGATTAGTGATCCTTGACAGGCACTACGGCGACCAAGTCGGATTGATGGATGCGGCGGTGAAAGAAAAGAAACTCGGCGGGGCAATTGAGTTTGGCTGCGGCGATCGCTCGCAAGAAATTTACAAGGACGCGGCAAAAAAGATACGGCGCAACTGCTCGGTTGGCTACCGGGTGAACGTCGAAGCTTACAAACTGGAAGGCGAAAAGGATGGAGTCCCGGTGGTTCGGGCGACATCTTGGATGCCGTATGAAGCCAGTTTCGAGCCGGTCCCGGCAGATATAACCGTTGGAGTAGGGCGGTCTGCCAACCAACCCAAAGCGGAGCCAGTCGCTCCACAACCCAAGAAAGAGACACGAACCATGAAACCAGAAGATATTGCCAAAGCATACGAACTCGCAGCGCGTCACGGAATCAAGGCCGAGGATGTCACTCCTTTGATCGCCCGCGAGGATGGCATGGAAGCCCTCCGATCGATGATCATCGAGAAGCAGACCACGGACGCCGAATCTCTCCGCAGCCAGATCAAAGTGTTGGAAGAGAAGAAACCCGATGCGCCGAAAGAACGCGCCGAGATCGCGCCAATCGGCGGCGACAAACCTACCGAGGATAATCTCATGCGCAAGTACAGCGTAATGAACGTGCTTCGGTCCCTCGGTGGCGAGCGCAACCTCGACCTCGGCTTTGAACTGGAAGTGTCGCAGGAATGCGCAAAGCAGCGCGGCAAGGCCGCAACTGGAATCATCATTCCGCACGCAGCCCTCGGCACTCGCGACTTCACGAAAGCCGGAACGTCTAGCGCATCCATCGCGACTGACCTGCTATCCGGCGAGTTCATCGACTTGCTGCGCAGCAAGACGATCCTTGCGCCTCTTGGCGTCAAGTTCATGACCGGCCTCGTCGGTGATGTTGCGATTCCGAAGATGAGCGCCGGAGCGACCGGATACTGGGTCACAGAAGGCAGCGACGTGACAGAGTCTCAGCCGACTCTCGGACAGGTCACCGGCGCCCCGCATACGTGCGGCGTGTGCGTTGACATCAGCCGCAAGCTGCTTCGTCAGTCCACACCGGATGCTGAGGCAATGGTTCGCGATGAGATTATCGCTCGCATCGCTCGCACTATCCAGATCGCGGTATTCGCCGGGACCGGAGCAGACGGACAGCCGAGCGCAATCACGGCGGCAAGCGGGATCAACAACCCGTCTGTCACGGAAGGGACTCCCACATACGCGGAGTTGCTCGGATTCATCAGCGACATCATGACCGACAACGCAGAGGCCGACGGCATGCAGTTTGCAATGACCGCTGAAGTCTGGGCAAAGCTGGCCGCAACGTTCATCGACTCAAACTCCAATGCCGAGCGCGTGCTTGATTGGAAGAGCAAGACCTGTCTCGGCTACGGCTATCAGGTCAGCGAGGACGTGGGTGCAAACTCCATGTTCTTCGGCAACTGGTCCACCGTGAACGTGGGTGTATGGGGCAACGGTGTTGACCTGAACGCAGATACCGCGTCTCTGTCCAAGTCTGGCGGGCTTCGCCTCGTTGGGTTGCAGGATGTCGATGTCATGGTTCGTCTGGGTCAGGCTTTGGCCTACAACAGCGCGGTAACGGCATAAGCAAAACCCGCAAAGGTTAAACTCGGAGCGGGGCTCAATTATGGGTCCCGCTCTTTTTAAGGAGACAGAAAATGAAACGTATCAACGCATTTCTTTTGATCGTCGCTTGTTTGATTTGGGCGGCGGTTGGCGTGCAGGCCGGACTCGATGTGTCCGGGCATACGTACACCACGCTCGCAGCGTCTACGAGTGCTACGAACGGCGTCACGACCACGACCGCCGTTGATGTTGCAGCCCTCAAGGGGATTGGCAAGATCGTGGTGTTCGACTCTGGCGACATCTCTGGAACATCTACGCAAAGCGTGGTTGTCGTCCAAACCAGCACAACCGGAACAAGCTCATGGTCGAACGTGACCGCGCCGACGTTTGGCGACGCAACCACAAACGCGACGATTGAATCCGAGAACGTGGACACCGACACGCTGAGTAAGTACATCCGATTACAAATGACCATCGGCGGTACGAACGCGGTACAACACTACTTCGGCGGTCAGATCATCACGCACAGATAAACGCAAGGCGCGTCCGCTCCCCGTGAATCGGGGAGCGGGTTGCGATTGGTAGCGGCAATGGCTCTAACAGCATCAACAGTAGAAACGTCATTCAGGGCTATCCGCTCTGCATCCCCAGGCAGCACCGTGCAAGCCCGATACAAAGCAACCAGCGCAATCGGCATACGCGGTGCACTTGAAACCGAGGAAGTAGTCGGAGAGCTTGGCAACCAGTCAATAGTAACAAGCGGCGCTCGCTTCCTCGTTTCAGATTGGAAGAAAACGCCACCGCAAGAGGGCGGCGTGATCGAGATCAAAGAATCCGCAAATGATGAATGGTATTCCCGCGTCATCTTGTCGGTCCGATACGACCAGATGCGGGCAACTATGTTTGTGGGGTACGGCAGTGAATTTGCTTAGGGTGTTAATCATGGTAGGCGTCACGGCAACAGTCAGTCAAGCGAGCCTGGCAGAGCTTGATGACGCGATGCGCATCTATGAAAAGATGCTGGGAACATCGCGCAACCACGCATTGCACGCAGGCAAACGCGCCGTCCTGAAATCGCTTGGAGCGGCAACAACAGTAGCGCCTCAATATCGCGACTATGAGGATACGGGCGAGCGATCCCGTAGCGGCCTCAACAAAAAGTACCTTGTGCATACCAAGTACGCCACACCCAAACGCAGAGGTAAAGCGCTGCGACGATCATGGCAAGGCGACTGGAGAAAGCAGGCCATCTATGCGCGGGGCGTTCGAGATCTGAAACGTAGGCCTGCGGTCCGCATTGCAATGCGCGGATTGGCAAAGGAATCATGGTTCGCAATCGGGCGGCGCGGTCGGGTTAAGATTGTATCCAGAACCGGCAAGATGATTCCGAGAGACAAACGCATAATGAAAACGGCGGCGCAACGATGGGTAAAATACCATCAGGATCTAGGCGGCATAGTAAGAACTATCACGATGCAAAACCGATTGAGATACATCACGAAGTCTATGCGCGGCGGGCAGGGCGCGGTTGATGTGGCAGTCAGCAAAGCGGCGCGGGCTATGTTGCATACGATAGACAACAAGCTCGACGGCGCGGCTACAGCAGCGGGGTTGATATGAGCACTACATTGATAACGATAGACATCGCGACGCAACTCAAAGCGCTAATCCAATCCGCCGTCGATGCAAGCAGCGATGTTGACGCGATCGACCCTAAGCCGGTGATTAGCGTGACGGCGCTCGGCATTGCTGAGGACGCATCGCCCGACGGTGATAGCGTGGCGTTGCCCGAAATCGCCGTCATCGTGAGAGAGTGCCAGCCGATGCAGTACCGCAGTCGCCAGCGAGCGTATCCCGTGCGGATTACTTGCGCAACATGGAAGCCGTCGGACGTTGACCAGATCGTTATCTATACGCTCGGTCATGTTCTGTCGGCAGCATTCGCGGAGCCCGACTTGACTCTAACAACCGGGACATATGACGCGCTCGTGATCGAGTCCGCGCCTGACTTTGAGATTGATGACCGGACCTATTCGATGACGTGGGAATGCCAGTGTCACGTATTAGCACCAGCAAGCTAGGAGGCGTTATGTTGAAATGGATGAAACGCGGCGAGGTAGTAACGCCGTCCCGAATGAAAGAGGCCTTACAAGCGAACCTACCAGACGCAGCAATGGATCGCCTCTGGATCACCAACACGTTGACCAAGAACGATGTCGCGGCAATCGAGGCCGCACTAAAAGCAACCAAACCCAAGCCGACAAAGAAAGCGGCAAAGAAAAAGGAAGGTGACAAATGAGCGCAGGAACACATGGCGCAAGTGACATCTTCGGCCTCGGATCAGACTGGGAGCCGCAGACAAGCAACAAGAACACAGCCAACGAGCACGCAGATGCAACGGGCGCAAACGGTGATGTCGTAGCGGAAACGACCTACGGCGAAAATGTGACCGTGAGTTGCCCGTATATCTACGTCGGAGCGGAGACGACCTTGACCGCAGCTCTCGACGCCATTGATACGGCGGCGGGTGGTCACGTCGGACAGCAGCCCGGAACGTACACGATTACGTCAATCGCCGTTGACCTGTCGCCACTGGGAGAAGGCAAGCGGGCCGTGATCACGTTCACCGGCGTTGATGGATTCTCGGCTGACTCCGAGATCTACAAGCCGACGATCACCGTAACGCTCACGATTGGCACGATTCCGGATCTCCTGACCAATAGCGACGCAGACAGCGAATGCACGAGCGCAACGTACACCATCACGGCTCAGTACGGAACCGACGCAGACGCAAGCGGCGACATCCTGCGCGGCGCAACGTACAAAGGCGTTGAGACATTGGCGCTCGGATACTTCGGAATCCCGACGCTCACAACGACCGGTTGGCAGCAGACCAGCGCAACCGAGGACACGAGCAACGGCGATTTCTTCAGAAGCTCGTATGCCTTCATGAACGGCGTGGACCGCGAGTAGGAAAGGTTCGACGAATGAATGCCGCGCCCGCCATATCGTCACGACTAAGCGCTGCCCTTAACGGTTTGAAAACCGTCGGGGTGGAGCCGTCTCGCGATGAGATGGCGTGGCTTGCGGTGTTGTGCGAGAAGGCAGATCGACCGATTGAATACGGCATCCCGCCGGTTGCAGGCGGTTCGCACGATTACGGCGGGGAGACGTTCTGGCCTTTACACCGTCTTGCCGTCCATTGGTATTCGAGATGGTATGGATTGCTTGAGGGCGATGACGACGATCAGGCCCTATCCCTCGCATTTGCATCAAGCCGGTCGGCGGTTGGCGATACAAGCCTGCTACGGCTCAACACGATCAAGACCGTTCGCGAGGCGCTGACGGAGTGGGGCGATAACCTCGCGATACCGTCGCCACAAATCACGCCGCTACTTAACCGCATCCAAGAGATTAGCGGCATCCCGGTGCAGGTTGCCAATCCGACGCCACCAAAAACGCAGGAAACCAAAACGTATATTTATGCCGATGTTGTCAATCTCTGCCAGTACTTCCCCGGCACGACGCCGGAGTATTGGCGCAGCGGAATATCGTTTGCCGACTCCGCGCAGATTCTTGACGCCGTCCAGCACAACGAAGGCACCAATGACATCGCCAACGAGAAACACCCAGCGATTGCATCCGTACAGAACGCGGTCAAGTGGATCTTGCATTGGCACGGCAAAGGCGAAGAGGGAGAGCCGATAGATGGCGACTAAAGGCATCAAGATTGTATTGCAGGGCGTGGATAAGGTCAGCTCGATCTACGACCGCGTCACGAAGCGGTCCCGGCAAATGGCAAAGAACATCGGGCGGCACTTTAAAAACCTTGCCGCATCGTTTGGCGTTGGTACGGCGGGGCTTGGATTTCTTGCGGCGAAGTTCGTCAAGACCGCAGCCGACGCGGAAGAAACCGCCAACAAGTTCGACGTCGTGTTTCAGAGCACAGGCAAACTTGCCGGGGCCGTGGCTAACGATCTCGCGAAGAGTTTTGACCTTGCCGATAGCACCGCAAAGAAGATGCTTGGAGACACCGGCGATCTCTTGACCGGCTTCGGCTTTGCTGGCGACGAAGCGCTCGAAATGTCCGAGAAGGTCAACCGCCTCGCCATCGACCTTGCATCATTCACCAACTACAGCGGCGGCGCGTCTGGTGCGTCGCAGGCGTTGACCAAGCTGCTACTCGGAGAAACCGAACAGGCGAAATCTCTGGGCGTTGTAGTCCGTCAAGGATCGCAGGAATACAAGGACCGTGTCGCAGCATTGCAGGAAAACGAAGGCATGACGTTGTTGCAGGCCAAAGCGACAACCGCCCTTGCAATGGCAACCGAGCAAAGCAAGAACGCAATAGGAGATTACGCTCGTACATCGGACAGCACAGCAAACACGCTCAAAGCATTTGGGCAAATGATCATCACCGTCAAGGAGCAGATCGGGCAAGCCATCATCGAGTCTGACGGATTCCAAGAGGCATTGCTCGCCATCCGTAAACGCGTCGCCGAGTTTGTCGAGTCGGGGCAACTGCAAGCCAAGGTCAAAGAGATTATCAACTCGCTTGTGTCGCTAGCTACGAGCGCACGCGAAAAGATTGGCGCGTTTGCTGCTGCATTCAAAGAGCATAAAATCGACATCATAACCGGCGCGATCACAGCGGCGACGGTCGCTCTGATCGTCAAGGTTGTTTTGCTGAGCAAAAAGTACAGCCTCCTAACAAAACAGATCATCATCAATAAAGCAGCTATGATTGCATCTGGCAAGGCGATCAAGGATCTCGGAACGAGAATCATGCAGGCGGCACGTAGTGCAAAATCTATGAAAGAGTCTGTAGGTTCGTTGCGCGAGGCAACAAAGAGTCTCGTAGCTCAGATCATTAAAGGCAATGCGCGGCTATACAATATGAAAATCGCTATGATCGCGCTCAAGGGCGTTGGCGTCGCCGCCGTTGCCGCCGGTTTCTACGCAATCACCAAGGCCGCCCTCGAATCACTCAAAGCGACGAACGATCTCAAGCGGGCAATGAGCAACCTCAAAGGAACCGAGGCCGCAAGCGAAGAATCTACCGGCGTGAGAACCGGTGCCGAGCTTAGGCGCATCCGGCAAACCGTGGCAGGCGGCAACCAAGAAGATATCGACTATCTCCGCAGCCGATTCCCGCGAGCCGTAGCGCTTGCCGAGGAATGGGTGCGCAAACAGCAAGAGGGAGTAGAGGCCGCGAACGAGACGGCGCGTGTAACGGTCGAGACTGCCGAGACAATGATTGACTCGACCGACACGGCGGCAACGAACCAGAGCACCATCACCGATGAAGTCGCGACGCAAGCCGAGCTTGAGCACGAGATAGCCGACACCATGACCGACGCGCTCGATACCCGCTCGACCGCCGATACCGAAGCGATCACAGCAGCCGAGGAAGCAACCGCAGAAGTCGAGAAGCAACTCGAAGCGCAGAAAGAAATCGCCTCACTCAAACAGACATCGGCAGGCGGCGGTGCGGTCGGTCCGGGCGCATTTGCAGGGCAAGCGATCACGCCGGAGATCATCGACCGGTTCGGAACGGTAACAGCTCGCCACGCATCCGAGGCAGAGGCCGAGCGTATCAAGTTAATCATGGGCGCAATCAACGAGGCGCAAGGCGGCAGCGAGGGTAGCAAGCACACGGAGTTGCTAACCAAGATTGCTGACAACACTTTGATGATAAGCGAATCACTGCCCAACGCAGTATCAATGGGTTAGGGGATAACAATGGCTAGATCATGGAACACACCAGCAAGCGTAATTCTGGAAGCCAACGAGCCAGAGCTGACTGCGTTCGCTGCGACGACCAACTCACAGACCGACGAAAACGACGCCACCAAGCAGAATATTCGCACGCAGGTATCGGCGTCTTGGCGCTGGGGCGGTGTTGATCAGGCAACGATGCGCTGGCATACGATGTACTATCGCGGGCCGGTTATTGCTATTGCAACGGCGGCAAACAGCGGTATCGCGTTGACTACGGCGGGGTCGCCCGTTACCGGCAGCTCGTTGCTGCTGGTGGACAATTTCGACAACAGC
>Ga0233415_10001346_pt1 | contig 10695 bp, 8 predicted proteins | sample Na_anoxic_12_MG_FD_188631 | JGI IMG/M metagenome (GOLD analysis project Ga0233415, IMG submission 188631) | Seawater microbial communities from Saanich Inlet, British Columbia, Canada - Na_anoxic_12_MG | ecosystem: Environmental > Aquatic > Marine > Inlet | place: Canada: British Columbia...
CAACGCCGATAGCGGGTTTTCTTGAGGGGCTCAGGGATATAACCCTTAAGCACGATATCCTCCTGATCTTCGACGAGGTAATGACCGGTTTTCGCCTGAGCTACGGAGGGGCTCAGGAGTACTATGGCGTGATTCCGGATCTTGCCGCCCTGGGCAAGGCCCTTGGCGGCGGGTATCCTGTGGGGGCGGTTGCAGGCAGGGCAGATATCCTTGATCTGTGCAATGAGGCCAATCTGGGGCAAGAAAGATACGTATGGTTTGCAAGTACCCTGGGAGGAAATCCCGTGACAGCAGCCGCAGCCCTTGCAACCCTGGAAGAACTCCGAAAACCCGGTACTTACCAGCGCTTATTTGAAAAGGGTGAGAGGCTTCGTAGTGGATTCCGGTCGATACTCTCAGAGCTGGGTATCGAGGCCCAGGTGCTGGGTGATGGCCCTTTGTGCGCACTGTCTTTTACCGGGGAAAAGGTTATCGACTACCGGACTACGTTCCGATCGGATCGCGAACGGGAAAGGGCATTCAAGCTCGGGCTCTTTAGAAACGGGATCTTTCTGAACCCCTTGTCCACCAAATTTTACCTTTCCTTAGCCCATGGAGATGAAGAGATTGATCTGATTCTCTCAGCAGGCCGGAAGGTGTTGAAAGAGATTTATTCTTGAGATTGATCGTAACCATTTTTTATTGATCATTAAATATAAAATTAATTTATATGATATATTTATTTTATTAATTTGAATCGTAGTTGCTTTAATTTTAAATTAAATGTCTTAGAAGATGAGCTCTTGGTTTCTAGAGTTTTCTAAAATAATTTCTGCGCGATACACCTCAAAGACCTTGAAAGATATCTTTATCTTTCAAAGTTATTATTTATAATCTCAATTTATTAAGAAAATAGAATGGAGCATAAGTTTTCTTCTTAAAATATCACCTTCGCTCAAAAAGAGAGCAATCACTTCAAGTTATTAAGTTTATGAAAAAATTTAATTTGACACCATTTTCAAGGTCATATTAAATTAAAATACACTTTCAATAACTCCAAGCCCTCGATGACCTATATTATGTGCTACTATTAGAGAATGAATTTTAAAGACGCCTAGTTTCACTTAGTAGATTGCGTGCAGATTAGCGCCTCATTGCTCTTGATAATGAGGTTAACTCTTACAAGAAAGGGGGTGAAAAATTTATCATCTATCATTATAACCCAAAGTCATTGTTTTTAGTAGAAATTTAACCAAGGAACCAAGGAGGTAACCATGAGATTCACAAAATTAATATTTAGATTTTTTTGCATAACTTTCATCTCAATTTTTTTGCTAGGTTTTATTTTTATGGGTGTCGAGGAGGCAAAGGCAGCAAAATTCATTAGACTTAAATCTTCTTCCCTAGGTGGGTCATGGTATGCCGGTGGAGCGGCATGGGCAAAGCTCATCTCGGACAATTATCCAGAATATATCGCCATAAATATTGCTGCTCCGGGATTGGACAACGAAAGTCTCAAAAGACTAGCCCGGAAAGAATGTGAACTTGTCTTTTTAACTGGCCCTGGCGCTTATAATGCATACAAGGGGGTACCGCCAACCTGGAAAAGGCCTCAGAACATTCGTGGCCTTTTTGGTCTTTGGCCAGGTGTCATCAACACAATTGTTATGGCAGACTCCAAATTTAAGAAGTTGCAAGATCTGAAAGGAGCAAGCATTGCCACCTATGTTCCTGGAGATATCAATGGAGAGCAGGTTCTTGCATGTTTGAAACATCATGGAATCACGGAAAAAAATACAAAGTTTTATAGGATAATGAAAGCAGATGCTTCAAGGATGTTTATCGACAAGAGAGTAGATTCCATTATGTATTATTTTGGGCATGGCCATGCCAATTTGAAGGAAATAGCGGCCTCCCGGAAAATAAGATTTCTCGCCCCTGATTCAGAGATGGTAAAGGGGTTCATGAAAGAAAACCCATTTTACTATCTTGGGGACTTTGGAGAAGAGTTTGGTGTACAAAATGCAAATCAGCTCATAGGTCCTTACTTAACTGCATGTCGGGCTGATGCACCAGTCGATATGATTTACAAAGTTGTAAAGGGATGGTTTGATAATCTGGATTGGCTTAAAACTGTTTTGCCATCGAATATACGCTATATGAATGTAAAAGATCCCAGCGCTGGGGTACCTCTTCCTATTCATCCGGGTGCTGAAAAATATTTCAAGGAAGTGGGATTAATAAAGTAGACTCCCATAGAGCTCAATGATATCCGTCATTTTCATCATTGAGGGGGATGTACGCATATATCGCGAAGCGACACATCTTTTAGGCCCGCACTAAATTCTTAAATGACATTGTGAGGAAGTACAGACGATACAGAGATATGAAAATGAGAAAACAAAAAATTGAAAGTGATGTTGACGTAGCTTCGGTAAAGGAAGTAGCTGGTGGAGATCGTGTTGATATTTATAACGATGAAGATATTAAAGGGATGCCAAAATTTGGCGGATTCACCAAAATTTTTATCTACTTCGTTGGTATCCTTGCTAGCTCTCTCTCGATTTATGAAGCAGTTTTTGGTAACTTTGAGCCAGCTCTTCAGCGGCCATTGCATTTGTTCTTGATGTGCATGCTCACCCTACTGCTATATCCATCCGGTTTTTTTAAATCCGAAATCATAAAAGAGGGGATGCTTAACATTGTCCTGATTATTCTTCTCTTCGCTTCCACCTTATGGGCATTTATCAATTGGACTCCTCTGTATATTGACCCTTATCCCACAACTTTCGGTATCGTGGTGGGCATTATCTGTATGGCGCTTGTTTTAGAGGCCACTCGGCGATCAGTCGGACTAGCTATGCCACTTTTAGCCTTGATCACGCTCCTTTATTGTTTTGTTGGACCTTATATGCCCCGGTTCTTGGCTCATCCTGGATTTCCCCTTGATAACGTAGTGGTCCATACAGTGGTTGGAACCGAAGGGATGATGGGACTATTGCTAAGCATAAGCGTCAATCAGATCATTTTCTTCATGATGTTTGCCGCATTCTTGATTGTGTCTAATTCCACCACTCTTTTTATGAACTTGGCCAAGGCAGTCGCAGGCGGTTTTTCCGGTGGTCCTGCAAAGGTGGCTGTGGTAGCCAGTGGATTTATGGGAATGATTTCTGGAAGTGCCAGCGGCAATGTTGCGACTACAGGTGCAATTACGATTCCTTTAATGATTTCGATGGGGTTCAAACGTCACATTGCAGCAGCAATAGAAGCAGTTTCTTCAACAGCAGGGCAGTTCATGCCACCGATTATGGGGGCATCAGCCTTTGTTATAGCTGAGTATACAGGAGTGAGTTATTGGGGGGTGTGCGTGGCGGCTTTTGTCCCTTCTCTTATCTACTTTATTGCAATGTTTCTAGTTGTTGATATTGAGGCTAAAATGGAAGGATTAAGGGGATTAGCTAAATCAGAACTCCCACCTCTATTGAATGCTTTCAAGAAAACGCTACCTTTGATTTTTCCCCTTGCTGTTTTAGTAACACTTTTATCGATGCGCTATAGCCCTCAGTGGGCAATATTAAATTCTCTCGCCATTCTGTTTCTCATCTGCATACCGATTAAAGATCAGAGAATGGGCCTCAAAAAGATAACAAGGGGGCTTTCTCTTACGGCAAAGATCTTAATTCCAATTGCCACCTCTTGTGCTACATGTGGCATGATAGTAGGGGTTTTGACGTTGACCGGATTAGGCACCCGGCTATCTTATGGGATTATAACGGTTGCGCAAGGTAATTTGTTGATCGGTTTGCTCTTTACCATGTGTATGTCGATTATTATAGGAATGGGCCTCCCAACCCTTGGAGCTTACGTTGTTCTAGCGACCCTCGGTGCTCCAGCTTTGCATCAATTGGGTGCACCACTTTTAGGCGCGCATTTCTTCATTTTTTATTTTGCCGCCATTTCAGCAATAACTCCGCCGGTCTGTCTATCAGCTTTTGTGGGAGCAGGAATTGCCGGTGCACCACCAATGCTGACTGGCTTTCATGCTATGCGTATCGGTCTGATAAAATACGTCATACCTTACATGTTTGTGTTCAGGCCAGGTTTGATGCTTGAGGGGCCTTTGTCGTCTATTTGTCTAAATATTTTTGAGATGATATTGGTCATTTTGCCCATTGATGTTTTGGTCCAAAGATACTGGCTTCGAAAAATCAATCTATTAGAAGGGGCGCTTTTCTTTGCAGGCATGGTTTTGGTGTTTCCGCTTTCGATAAAAACACTTCCATTTGCCGTAATATGCGAAGGATTGGCAATGACCATTCATTTTATTCGGAACAAGAATTTACTTGAGAAACAAGCCCTTAATTCTTAATAATAAAATAAAGGAGGAAGACATGAAAAGATTACCAAAATTGTTTATTATATTAATGGCTGTATTTTGCTCCTTGGTTTTTTCCACAACAGTCATGGCTGAGGCCTTATCGTTTGATATCACTGACAAGGCAGAACTAAAAAAAGTTGGGATGTACCTTAAAAAGATCAGAAAGAGATCAACGCAAGAGGCAGTCGTCTTTGATGTTACCATTAAGAACACCGATTCGGTTCCACACCTATACAGCGTGACAGTTGCCATACCCGGTGCTGGCGGTAGTGAGGGTTTTATCCCGGCTAAAGGGGACAAAAAGCTCGCTCCCAAAGCTGAAGGGACCGCTTCTATAGGAATTATCTATCCTGAATTTCCTAAAGCTGGCTACATGATCAAGATTGAAGCAGTGGAAGCCCGTTAACTCAAGTTCAATTCTAACTCGACCTTCCTAAATTCCGGGGACTATCGTAGTGTAAAGGTCCCCGGAAAACATTCTGGCAGTAATAGAGTTAGTGGCTTAAAAAACCAAGCGAAAAAGGGGCGTTAACTTCTCGATAAGAAGAGCTAACTTTTATAAAAATGGGTCAAACTTCGGAATAGGGGAGTATTCCATAATGGAAGAGAAGATTCTCGCAAAGGTTGAAGAAAAAGAGAATGAGATCATCGAATTATTAAAAAACGTAATTCAAATTCCCAGCCTAACAGGGGAAGAAGGTGAGGCACAGGAATTTTTAGCTAAGTATTTAAAAAATTTAGGAATGCAGGTCAGCGTCTGGGAGCCAGATATTAAAGAGATATTCACCAGGTTCCCAGAAGTAGCGCAGTATCCTTCTCACTGGAAGCATGACCTAATTCTACCTTATGATAGACTTGCTTCTTATGAAGACTTGATTAGCACAGGGAAGATAGAGATTCTCAATTACAAGAATCGTCCGAATGTCGTAGGAACGCTGAAGGGGCGTGGTGGGGGAAAATCCCTGCTTTTGAATGGTCATATAGATACAGTGACTGTTGAGCCGAAAAGCGACTGGACTCATGACCCCTTTGGTGCTGAGGTCGTAGATGGAAAAATATATGGTCGAGGGGCTTGTGATATGAAGGGGGGATTGATTGCATCTCTCTCGGCTATTCAATGCCTGATTGAAGCAGGGGTGCCTTTAAAAGGTGACGTGATATTTTCGAGTGCGGTTAACGAAGAACATTCTGGAAATGGTACATTATCAATGATTTGCAAGGGGATAACAGCTGATGCAGCTATTGTTCATGAACCTTCTGAAAATCAGATTTTTGTTGCTACACCTGGAGATGTTTACTGGGAATTGACCATTGAGGGTATCCCACGATCACCGGGTGCCCGTTGGGAAGGCAAAGAAATGGTGGGGGTCAGCGCTATCGAAAAATTGCCTCCTGTCATTCAGGGCCTGCTTAAAGTAGAAGAAGACTACAATAAATTGAAACCCGATCCTGTTTACGGAGCTAAGAATGCTTTTTCATGCGTGATCGGACAAGTGAGTGGCGGGACATATGCTACGGCTACGGCAAATCAGTGTGTAGTTATCGGGTGCATGTATTTCGGTCACGGGCTCGGTTCAGTGAATGAAATCATGGATCAAATCAAGGACTGTATTGTGAAGGGAACTCAGTCAGATGCCTGGTTTAAAAATCATCCAGTAAAAGTCGCTTTCCTCCATCACCGAAACAGTTGTAAAATCGATAAAGACCAACTGATAGTCAAAACAGTCTATGATTCAACAAAAGCTGCTATCAATAAATATCCATCAATTGTTGGGTCACCCTATTGTGCAGACATGGATCATCTTGTAAACTTGGGAAAGATTCCAACAGTAATCTATGGTCCAGGGTCCATTGCTCATGCCCATAAGGCCGATGAATTAGTACCTGTTGACGAATATATCTCCAGCGTGAAGGCTTTGGCGCTTAGTATTTATGAGTGGTGCAAATAGAAACGCAAGTGTTATACAGGTGGATCGGAATAGAATCTGTAATGGGAATATTTCCTAATCCCTTCCTTTTACCTTTTTTCCTAATTCTGTAACTACATCTATAATGCTGATTTGTAGTGAAATGCAAGCCAGCCACAAGGAATAATACAGCCAATAACTGATTAAATGGGAAATACTTTGGGCTTATCTGGTGAGATATAAAAAAGAATCAAAATGAAGCCACCCCCTTTACCTGTATTTTACATTTCAACAGGTTTATCTTTAGTCACCCTGGGTGATTCCCTTCTCTATACCATCCTTCCCAGCTATTATCCGATCTTGGGGCTTGCTCCCCTTCAGGTAGGCATTATCCTGTCAGTTAATAGATGGATTCGTCTTGCGACCAATCATATGGCAGAGTATTGTTACCGGCGCTATTCAAGTGATCTGTGGCTTTTACTGGCCTTTTTCATGGGTTCAGTTGTGACTGCAACGTATGGAATTGCGAAGATGTTCCTTATCTTATTGATAGCCAGGATACTCTGGGGCATCTCTTTTTCCTTTATCCGCCAGGCTGCGGTCATGACTGCGGTCGAATCCGGCCCTGAGGCCCATCTCGGAGAACGAGTGGGATATTACCGCGGTATCAGCGCAATGTGGAGTGCTTCGGGGGTGCTCCTCGGGGGCCTGTGCCACGATTTTTTCGGGTTTACCTTCACGCTTGTTGGACTGAGCATCTTGTCACTTGTCGCAGTGCCTCTCGGTTCCCTATCACAAAAGGGGCTTAAGTTAATAAAAAAGCTTCTGAAAAACGATGTTCCCGGAAAAGGCGATGCAACGGTTATAAGCCGTGGGTTCGCTGTGGGCCTTATAGGGGGCGGAATGATCATGTCAACCCTGGGACTTGTTCTCAGGGAGCAAATTGGGGAATCCTTTGCAATAGCAGGTTATTCCATTGGCGTTGTTACGCTTACCGGGATCATACTGGGGCTCCGCTGGTTCATAGACGGGATTGGGAGCCCTGTCTTGGGGGCAATTGCCGACAGGATGGGAAGGGAGCAATCCACTACCATTTTGTTTTCGTTGGGTGCGGTGACGCTGATAGGTATCGCTCTCTACCCCACAATAACCCTTTTAATCCCACTCATAGTGTTATTTTTTATCTGCGGGACCACACTATACACATTGCTCTCAGCACTGGCCGGGGAACGTGGAACCCGAGCGGTAGCTTCGCTTGCAACTGCAATGGATTTCGGCATGGCTATCGGCCCGCTCATTGGCTGGGGTATTGCCCAGGCAGGACTTCCATTAAGTTTTATTTTTATTTCGAGTGGTTCGATTTATATGGCAGGTGCGGTCATTTCTTTAAGGATCGTGCTATTGCATAAATCTTGAGATCTTGGAAAGTGCAACCGAGAGCGAACTTCAAATATCCGTGGTAATTTTTAACCTATGCATCGATATGACCTGCTTATCGACTCAGTCCTATTAACACTACGCCCGAAGCAATCAATATGGCTCCTACCAACTTTTGCCTGCCATGTTTCTCCCCAAGCCAGATGACACCATAATAACAAGAAATGACGATACTTACCTCCCGGACTGCAACCACATAACTCACCTTGCTCATCCGCATAGCAAAAAGGACCATTGTGTATGTAAAAAGGACTAAAAAACCAACGGCTAAAATGGTACCTTTATTTTTACGCCATTCTTCCTTCAACCATGTTCGTTCTTTTGCCAGCACATAAGGAGAAAGGAGAAACCAAACGCAAGCCAGCATCAGGTAGTTATACACTGGTGGATAGATGACTCCAACTCCCACCTTGTCTACTAAGGAATAGCCTGCAATAGTCCCACCGGTACATAATGCCCAGAGGGAGGCACCGCCTCGCAAGGCCAGTAAGGGCTTAAGAAATGATTGCCTGGAAAAGGACTGCAAGTGAATTACATAGATACCGAAAACGACCAAGCCTATGCCGAGGATTCCGATGAGAGAGAGTTGTTCATGAATAAAAACTACTGCCAGAAGAGGCACAAAAAGGGGCCCAGATCCCCTGGAAAGGGGGTAGACAAGTGAGAGATCTCCCCGCTCGTAAGCTCCTGCCATGAACCAGAAGTAAAGGACGTGCAGAAAGCTGGTAGCAGCCAAGCACTTCCAGCCCAAAGGGGAAATGGTCGTCCGAGGCCAGAAATAGAGAAACATAGGAAAATAGAGGACCAATGCCACGAGCAGGAACCACCAGATGAACACAATCTTCCTCTGGCTTTTTTTGAGTAGAAAGTTCCAGCCCGCATGTAGAAAAGCGGCTGAGAGCACTATTGCCAGGGCTAGTCCGTGCATAGAATATCCTCGTGCATTAGCCTTCTTGTTGGAAAGGTGGTTTTCCTCATTCTTGAGGCATATTATTTAACCAAGGAGATTGTCTTAAATTGGCCTGATTATAGAGGAAATCGATCTAAAACTCAATAATAGATTTTGATCTTTTTTGATGTGTATCTTAAATCAATGCAGGCTCGCAAGGGCAAGGGAAACAATAGCACCCGCCGCGCAGATAATGCCCAGAGTTTTATATGGAGTTACTCGCTCTTTGAGGAGAACCACGGAGAGGACCATGGTCACCACAAAGCTCAGCTGTGCGATGGGTACAGCCACAATGGCCTCACCGTACTTTACACTCAGAAGAAGAAATGAGGCAATGCCCACTACCAAGAGGCCAGAGGCTATCCCGTACAAAATAATACTCTTGTTAATAGCAAGATTTTTCTCGGTAATGACACTGTAAATAGGCCCGCCGATAAGCCAAAAAAGGGCATTAATCAGAAGAAAGGAGTTGGTATCTACCCCGTGCATTGCCCCGACCTTGTAAAAGAATCCCATGAGCCCGCGGAATATGCTAGCCATTAGCACCAAGACAATAAACCATGAAACCGTGTGACTCTGGGTTGCAGGTTTCGAATCCAGAGACCAGGACATCAGAAACACAGACGCAACAGCAAACATAAGTCCTCCAACTTTCGGCAAAGTCAATTGTTCGGCAAGGAAGATGGGCGCCAAGACAATGACCACCATAAAGTTAAGTCGATAAATCGTGGAGCCCACTGAGGCATCAACACCCCTGAAGCCTTCTAAAAGGAAGATATTGGCAGCGAGCAGAACTCCCCCGCTGACAAGTCCATAAAGTAAAGTAGCGTTATCGAAATGTATCCCCCTGGTCAAAGTGCCGAGTACAAGGTAAAAGCAAGACCACACAAGACCAATCAAGCATATATATATTCCTTTGGGCCGATCCTTTGAAACGTATCGCTTGAACAAGAGATCGTTCAGCCCGGCAGAGACCATGCTTGCAATGGCAAAAAGAATAGATACACTCAATAGAAACTCCCCTCAAAGAAGAATGCTTTTCAAGCTCAATAATGTATCCAGACTAGTGATGATAGGCACTGATGTTTCCACGGCTGGCCACGATCGATACACTGATTCGTGTTGAATCCAGACGGGTTGAATACCGACATTTCTTGCGCCACAGATGTCAATCCTCCAATCATCACCCACGTAAACTGCCTCTGAGCGTTCTATGCCCAGACGATTAAGGCACAGCAAAAAAGGGGCTGGATCAGGTTTTGGCGGAACACCGAATTCACCGGCTACAATTATCAGGTCAAAAAACCTCTCCATCTCAGGGTATTCGTTGATGCGATGCTTTCTGGGAATTTTCTGACCCTGTGTATTGGTAATCATGGCAAGCCGATACGAGGAGGAGAGGGTCTTTAAAACTTGCTCTGTCTCAGGAAAAGGTTTTGTCTTAGTTTTAACCTTTTCCCAGTAGTCATCTTCCCATTTTTCAATTAGTTTCAAGTGGGGTTTCTGGCCGTAGTGCATATAGACCTCATGCCAGATGGATTTCCTTGAAAAATTGGATTTGGCGTGAAATTTCTTTCGAATTCTACGATAGTTTGAAAGAAATTCTTCCCATGATGTAATGGCAAGATCAGAAAAAAGCTTGATCTGTGACTCCCTTTCAGCAGCTCGAAACCCATCTGCCGAGTCCACCAGGGTTTGACCAAAATCGAACAATATAGCTTTAATCATTTAAGAAGCAACTCCGGACCTATAAGAATAAAGAGCCATCCAAATTCTTTAATACAAATTAAAACATTTAACAATCTTTAGCAAAACCTTTTCCACAGACGACAATGTATGCCCTCTAAACCAATTGGGCTTGATTTATACTGTTTTTTTATTTCATTTTGGGACAATAATTGTTAAGCTTTTCTGATAATATATAAAAATAATTAATATAAAATATTTATTTTATTAATTTTTATTAATATAACGAATATAGTATTTTTATTGGTGTTGAAGAAAAGAGTGAGTCATACTCCGAAAGACAGGGCATATCAAGGGGC
>Ga0233415_10001349_pt1 | contig 10676 bp, 10 predicted proteins | sample Na_anoxic_12_MG_FD_188631 | JGI IMG/M metagenome (GOLD analysis project Ga0233415, IMG submission 188631) | Seawater microbial communities from Saanich Inlet, British Columbia, Canada - Na_anoxic_12_MG | ecosystem: Environmental > Aquatic > Marine > Inlet | place: Canada: British Columbia...
AGACCACATTCACAAGGTGGCAAAGGAGCTAACGCTTTTTGGGCATCATCCAAAAACTGTAATAAATCTTCTGGAGTTTTGATATCGTTCAACTCTTTTTTTTGTGGTTTTTTCATATCTTCATAAACATCTTTCAAGTATTCGGAGCCACAACTTTGACACATATCATATGATTCGATCTTTCTATCTTTGGAAATGTCAGTAATGTGATATGGCGTATGAGTAATCTTGTCACAGAAGAAACATTTATTCATTCAACCACCGCAGCAGGCTCTAATGTCTCAGCAGCAAAACGCAAAGAAAAACCATCCTTTTCTTGGGGATCACTTGCTGGTGGTATAAATCTTTTGATCCATAGCGGAAAACCGTCTTCTGAATTCAATCTTGGAATTATAATAGGAGATTGTTCTGAAGGTGCAAAAAATCCTACGCCGCCCGGAGGAGTTGTCTCTAGCCCAATTTCAGAAGCAACTGTATTTACTGGTGCTCCTTCTTGCGGAGTTGAGATAGAAACAATTGCTGCTGATGGAAGAATGTTATCTGATATGATTGCAAATTTTGGATGATTGATGCTTCCATCATTCCCGCTGAAATTTACATCAATAATTATTCTTGTCGCACTTACCTGCTGAGCAGTAACGACTGCGTTTGACAACATGCTTTCTCCATCTTTAAGCAACCCATTCAAAACGGTTTGTAATTCTGCTGCCCATGCTCCCAAGTCAGAATTAAAAGCGGTGGTGAATTCTACTCCATCAAAAGAAAGAGTTATTGATCCTCCTGTAACAACAGAATCGTCTATTTGAATTCTCTGAATTTCATTAACTTGTTCAATTCCAAGTTCAACTGTTGCTCCCCCAATAAAGTCACTGGTGATCCAGACGTTGATCAAAAAGATTGGAGTCGATCCATCATTAAAGAAATAAATGCACCTGTAATCTTCATGCCCAATTTCTGTTTCTTTTGGAGCTACGTCATCAAACAAATTATTCAACACATTATTTGTAATGGGAGAAGAAGACGGGTTTCCTCCCAGAGAGTTGTTTACGTTGATGTTTGTGGTTCCGCCTGACAAGACCACTGAAATATCATTTGCGTTTGTAATTGCCATAGATGCCTCTTTCTCTTATTTACGACTTGACGGTTACAATTTAAGTTAGTAAATTCTATCTGTAATTTAAGGAGGGCGTTATGCCAAGGATTCATGAAGTTCAAGTGAAGTGGCACCCAAAAAACAGACGTTTGATCCAAATTCCCAAAAAGGGAATTGAATATGCCTTTGTCTCTGAAGACTTAAAACAAATTCACCAACTGGTTTGGTGTAAGGACTTTATGCAAGATGCCGTATACGGGCAAGTAAATCAAAAGTCTGTAAGTATCTATGGGTTTATCTACAATCCGGCAGAAGACCCGCCGCTTTACATGGACAAAACACGCATCATGGTCACAAGTTGGCGTGATGCAAATTTTGAAACAAAAATCTGTAATAATTGCATTGAGTTTCTTAATGCAGTAGAATCTGACTTAAAGATGCTCAAAACATCTTTAAGTAAATGTTCGGGTGCTCCAGCAACCTATAAAAAATCTGGAGTTTGGCTTCTTGACGGAAGCAAAAGGTGGATGAAATCTCCTCCAATGATGTCTCTTTACACCTTGTTGATCAGAATTGGGCTCGTTCATACTCTCGGAGACAGTCACAAAAAGACTCTTCGCATGATAAAGAACGGCAAGCTTCTGCCTTACAACTGGAAAGAAGACAGAATAAACAAAAACGGGACAACACATCATTCAGACAATGACAGAGATTTCCTTAGAAAAGGACATCGTGCATTGTCAATGATTATGAAGCATGGAGACCGAAGGTTGTTCTTTCGTGACATAAAAAACAACTACCCAGAAAAAAATCAGAACGGGTATAGTTTTTCGACTCATCATATTCACGAAAGATGTGGATTGGTTGGGTTCTCCAAAAAAGAAACAAAAACAGAATTCCCTCACTGGCATAGATTGGACGAATCATGAATATTACATTTGGAACAGACCCAGAATTCATGTTGATGCAAAAAGGAAAGCATCACAGTGCAATTGGCATAGTTCAAGGGAGCATAGAAAACAGAATATCCATCAAAGGACATGAGTTTTACTACGACAATGTTCTTGCTGAATGTGCTGTTAAACCGGGTAAAAATAAAAAGCAAACTTTGAAAAACATCAAAGAGTGCTTGGGTATTTACTCCGACATGGTTTCCCCATTTGAACTTGTCGCACAAGCATCTCAAGAATATCCAGCATCACAACTAAAGCATCCAGATGCTAAAATTGCTGGATGTGAACCAGATATGTGTGTATACGAAATGGAAATGCAAGATCCGCCACGATCAGAAATGAAAAATGGCAGACTCAGAACTTGTGGAGGTCACATCCATTTGGGATCAAAGATGCTACAGGATGATGGCCCTGCTCCCATCAGAGTCATTCAAATGGCTGATCTGTTTCTGGGCATACCTTCTCTATGGATAGACAACGATGAGACCTCTCCTGTCCGCAGGAACTTGTATGGCCAAGCTGGGCGTTATAGAGTCAAACCATACGGAATCGAATATCGATCCCTTGGAAACTTCTGGTTCAAAAGTCCAAAAATTGCAGAGTGGGTCTACGATACTTGCATGTTCATTCATGAGTTCGTAGAGAGCGGAGAGGCAGACAAGCTTTGGGACTTCGACATTGAAGTGTTGTTTGACGGAGGAGAACAATCTGATGCTTGGGACTGCACTGCATATGATCCTAATCAATTGAAGCACGCAATTGATTCTAGCGACCAGTCCTTAGCAGAAGAGTATTACTCCCTAGCAAGGTCTCTAATGCCTGCACCTTTAGTGGAAAAACTAAACACCATTATAGGAAGCAAAGTAGCATCACTTGACTGGCAATAAATACTTGCTATGATAGGTGTATTGCACGGAAGATAATTGGGGTTCTCCGAGCAGTTAGGGCGCAGCGTAGTTCTTACGTTGCGCCCTTTTTCACACCTCGATAGGAAGGACGCAATGAATGTCATAACTGTGAGATTCGATGATCCTGAACTTCATGCTGCTCTAAAAAACAAGGCTCACTCCGTTGGAATGAGCCTAAACCAATTTTGTGTCTCAAAATTGGGAGAGACACTGATGCAGAACACGGTCGCTACTGACCCCGTTGCGGATCATACGGCAAGCCGGTCTCAAATCGACCGTTCGGCAGTTCCAACATTGCCATCGTAAATCCATCAGCTTGAACGCTTCCAGTTCCAGCTTGAACCGCTTTTTGTGTAGGTAACATTTTTCTCTACACTCACCACACCAAACTTGCATGTGACCCGGTTTAACCAACTTGCGATGCTTTACACCCTTCTTGTTTGTCTCATAGAAGACAAACAAAGACTTGGGCATTTCTGGTATGGGAAATCTGAACTTCTTCAACCATTTGTATTGCACGCCAGCACATTGACTTGGCGGCAATACCGATTGGTGCCCATGCCCTCTAAACTCCATTTGACCCACCTTGAGAAGTTTCAACTTGGGATCAGGAGTTTGGAAAAGATGATGAGTTGATCTATTACTGTGATAAGTGGGATGAGGATAGTCCCCAATCAGATCGATGATCTTTCGATTGGCCTCTTTGCTGTCTCCATCGACATCTATGATGTCTCCGAGAAGAATTCCAATATTTGCATCCGGGAATCGTTGAATACGTTCCCTGCACAGTTTTTTGTCCCAATCATGATTCCAGCCTTTATACATCGGGGCTTTGGAATTTTCACGCAACGGTATCACTTTGACGCCATGTTTGGTTAAAGCGTCAAAGTGTTCCAAAATAGTAGCATTTGACATTCTTGCAATCTCTCTTGATTTTTGGTCCTAAGATGCGCTATGATAATGGATCATCTTTAATAATGCAATGGAGTTAGCGTGAGAATATTGGTTACAGGAGGATTGGGCTTTGTAGGACGCAATCTTACAGAAAGACTTGTCAAAGACGGACACGAAGTGACTGTGATAGCATCTGGAGCAGAACCACATGTCCCCGGAGTCAAAAAAGTCTTATACATGAGCCTCGAAGGAGTTCATTGGCCCGAGGTCTATGGAAAAGATGTTGTCTTTCATCTCATGGCAAATAACGACACTCTTTGTAACGATGAGCATGAAATGCTCCGTGCCAACCTGTATGGCCCTATAAAGCTCTTTCATTGTGCTTTGGATGGTGGTTGTCGTAAATTCGTCTACGCATCGTCTACAGCCGTTTACGGAGCTTCTCCAGCACCTTACATCGAAGATGAGACTGAAATAAAACCTTTGAACGCCTATGGCCGCTCAAAGATGATGTTTGACTCTTTCGCTCAAAGTTTTGCAGAAGAGCGAGAGGTCAGTATGACTGGTCTAAGATATTGCAACGTCTACGGTCCCGGCGAAAAACGCAAGGGAAAAAGGATGAGCATGATCGGCCAGTTGATCCGTCAGATGAAAGAGAAACAACCAGTTCTTTTTACAGATGGCGAGCAAAGGAGAGACTGGGTTTATGTTAAAGATGTTGTAGAGGCAAATATCCTTGCCATGATGGTTTCTCAAAGAGAACATAAATGTTCCATCTACAACATTGGCAGCGGAGAAAGTGTCACTTTCAATAAATTAACAGAGTTGATTTTTAGAACTCCGGGACTAACTCCGTATGATGAATTAGACATTAAGTACATCGACTGCCCGTTCCCAGAAATGTATCAGAAACACACGGAATGCAACATAGAAAAAGCCCGGCAAGAACTGGGCTTTTATCCAAAGTTTGATATTCAATCTGGTATAGCAGATTATGCTAAAAGCCCCGATTTCTAAGAAATCGGGGCTTTTTAGAGAACTGGGATTCTCTTGTCGATCTGGTATCGAGGATTACGTTAAGAAGATTTCTTAGCGATGTACTGGTCTAGCGTGATGTACTTTCTTCCTTCCCCCAAAGTTGGGATGTCAGAAATATCATCTTGAGTATATCCGCCGCCGATTCCACCAACTCTACCTTGAGGAGCGAATCCAACTTCGCCAACTTCAGGTTTAACTGCTTGTGGGAATCCATCATCTTGATCTACAACTTGGAACAAAGCATCTTCTGAAAGACCTGATTTTCCACCTTGTGGCAATCCTTCTACAGTGCTCCGCATTAAGTTGGCCAAGAAATCATCATGTGTCTCAGTTTGTGATCCAACAAAGTTTTCACACGTCCCACCGCCACACATATGCTTCATGTTCTTTTTGAGGTCGGCATCCATGTTCTTCATGTTCTTCATGCTCTTGTCATGAGCATCTTTGCTCATAAAGCTTCTTGCTTTGGCTTTAATTGCATGAGTAGGTCGTCTGACTTCTCCGCTTCCAGCATCGGCTTTATGTTTTGCAGCAAGGTTGTCATCAGCGGCCATGTATTCTGATCCAGAATCCATATGTGCTGCCATCTTAGGAGCCATGTACCGTTGCATGTAATCTTGCATTCGGTGCATAAGGTCTGAAACTGCAAGACCTTCGCCTTCAACATCAGCTTCGTCTCCCATGCCGCCCATGTCATCTTCCATGTCAACGTCAAGGTCTCCACCTTCTTCGTCAGCGATGAATCCTTCTCCACCGCACTCTTCGCAATCAGGTTCGCCTTCTTCCATTTCGCCATCCATATTGCAAGTAGGACAAGGCATTTCCATGCCCATCTCATCGCCCATATCCATGTCGCCCATCTCGTCGCCCATATCCATGTCGCCCATCTCGTCGCCCATATCCATGTCGCCCATCTCGTCACCGAGTTCGTCGCCCATTTCCATGTCGCCCATCTCATCGCCCATGTCGCCAGTAAGCTCTGGTCCGAGTTCATCATCGTCGCCAAGACCTGCAAGATCAGGATCAATATCTCCTAAAACTCCAGCCATCTCGTCGTCTTCATCATCAGCGTCATCCATATCGCCATCAGGTGGGAAAGATGATTCAGGGCCTTCTTCGCTGCCCATAATTCCATCTTCTTCTTCGCCGCCCATGATGTCTCCTTCGAGGCCATCTTCTTCTTCATCTTCGTCTGCCAAATCTCCATCATAATCGTCATCATCTTCATCCTCATCATCATCGAGGAATGGAGGCTTAGCTTCTTGATAGTGATCTCCTACGAGACCTAGTGTGGTGGGATTGGTCAAACCAAGGGTATACCCAGTACCAATTGATTCATTAAGCGTTTCCCAGTCTTTGTAATTCATCATTTTAGATATCTCCTGATTTCTAGCCAGATCGTTACTCGTATATATCTAACTAGAAGGAAAAACTGTGAGCATAGACAAAGTTTTGATAACCGGAAGCTGCGGATTGGTTGGATCGGAGTCCGTAAGGTACTTTTCAGACCTTGGCTGCAATGTTGTAGGAATAGACAACAACCTTAGAAAAGAATGGTTTGGAGACAAAGGAGACACATCTGAAATCAAAAATCAACTAAGGAAATTAGACAACTACAAACACATTTCTTTAGACATTACAGATGAGCACAACATAAGAGAGATACTTAAAGAATATAAGCCTGACTTGATTATTCATGCTGCCGCTCAACCATCTCATGAAAAGTCTTCTGAAATACCCTTTTCGGACTTCAAAGTTAATGCTTTTGGGACTATTAACATGCTAGAAGCCGCCAGATTACACTGTTCCAATGCAATTTTTGTATTTGTGAGCACAAACAAAGTTTATGGGGAACTTTGTGGGGTCACAGCCGATGTAGAAGAATATTTCTCAATAGATCAAACACTGCACACGCCCTTTGGTGCTTCAAAAGCATCAGCCGATTTAATGGTTCAAGAATATGGAAGATACTACGGAATGAACACCGTATGCTTCAGATGTGGTTGCATTACCGGAAGAAGTCATCGTGGAGTTGAGCAGCATGGATTTTTGGCATATCTTTGTAAATGTGCTAAAGAAGAAAGAGAATACGTAATTTATGGATGGGAAGGCAAGCAAATTAGAGATAACATACACGCTTACGATCTAGTGTGTGCCTTTCATGAATTTGCAAAGAACCCAAAAACCGGAGCCGTCTACAACATCGGTGGCGGATGGGAAAACTCTCTTTCCTTAAATCGTGCTATTGAGATCATAAAGGAAATGAAAGGCTTAGAGGTGAAAACATCGAACGGACCACAGAGAAGGGGAGATCATGGAACTTACATCACATGCAATGATAAGTTCAAAGGGGATTACCCAGACTGGCAGATCACCCGTGACACCGGCAGTATTTTTGAAGAATTACTTGCTTAAAATCTTCTTGTAAAGATTGGGATTCTTTTTTCCAATTAGATATTTGACATACTTTGGAATTGCTCCTTTTTGTCCTTCTGCACAAAGACTGAGAATGAAATTATCTTCAACATAATCAATTCTTTCATTCACAGGGATATCTCCTCCGTTATGCTTGTATTCTATTCCAGACACATCCCATTCAGAATGATGATACCTATGAAATATTTTGTTAAGGACTCGAATTCCTTTGTAATTCTCAGTACACCATCGGCTTAATCTGGGATCGAATCCACCTGTGCTTAAAATAGGGTCTTTAACTTTCAAGTAGTTCTCAAGAATCTCCTCAACAACACTTTTCTTAAACAAAAACATGTCTTGCCCCCAGAAGAACACGCTGCCTTCTTTGTAGAACAGCCCTTTAATTAAAGGATAAGTCCATTCTGCCTTCCCATAAGGAACTGGAATCTCCATGCGATTTAGTTTTCGAGCCACTTTTTTGTCACTCATCCCATCTTCTCGCCAATAGAAAATCTCTTGCAAAAGCTCATTAGAGATCGGCTTGTCATTTTTAGTACATTTGCGAAATTCCCATTCTTTAATGTCTGTTCTATGGTATATCAGAACATCATAGTCTTCATTGTTTTCAATAAGATCGCCAACAGGAACACAATCACTATTGCCAAACCCACACCATTCATGATCTGGAGACCAATCGCAAGCAGCTTTAACCATATCATGAATATAACATTTTGGAATCTCTGTTCCAATATCTGTACTGTTGCGTTCTAATACAACTGTATCAAAGTCTTCAAGAAAAGGATCATCACATGGCTCAACGAGGCACAGCAATAACGCACTCTTATCTTCCCATAAGCTTAAAGACTCTTTTATGCGTGGCTGACTTTCTTCTTTTACAGGCCAAGGAACTGATATTTTCAAAATTCACCTCTTTTCAAATAACGATGTTATATACAACAAAGGAGTGCGATAACCATGCTTGCTGTAATAACATGTTATTTTAATCCAACAAATTGCCCATTTAGATTAAGAAACTACAATAATTTCAGAAAAGAAATCGCCTCAGAAAAGGTAGACCTTTATGTAATTGAACTTGTATTTGGAAGTCAAAAATTTGAAATAATTCCAGAATCCGAAAATCTAAAAAGAATCCGCACACAAGACATGATGTTTCAAAAAGAAAGAATGCTAAACATTCTTCTTGATGAGTTGCCAGAAAAATACACATCTGTTTGTTGGATGGATTGTGATCTTATATTTGCACAAAATGACTGGAGCTTAAGAATAGAAAAGGCTCTTAAAGAAAGCAAAGTTGTGCAACCTTATTATTGGTGTGCTGGAATTCCTTCTTGTGAGATAATAAGAACAAGTGGTTCACAAGTTGATTACATTCACTCTTCTGAAAGTGGCAATTTTCGTAGAAGCTTTTCTTCAGTACATGAAAGCTCATCATCATGGATTAACTACCATGCTGGACATGTAGGCTATGTGTGGGCAGCTAGAAGAGATTTTTTAGACAAACACAGATTCTATGATGTGATAATAACAGGAGCAGGAGACTTATTTATGGCCCTCGCTTACATGGGTCATTTTGACTTTTTAGATTATGAACCTTCTTTGAAAAGTCTAAACAAAACTTTCACAGATCATTTCTTAGATTGGGGATTCTCCGTCTATGAAGATGTTCATGGAAAAGTTGGACACACTTCTGATTTGCTACTTCACATGTGGCATGGAGATATTCATGAAAGAAATTATTTACTTCACTCCGAGTGTTTACAAAACTCAAATTTCAATCCAAACAAAGACCTAATTCTAGGCGACGACCTCTGTTGGCACTGGGGAAGAGAAAACAAAAAGCTCAGTGACCCTATAAGTCACATATTCTAAAACACAACCGGCGCAAGAGACCTAAATACCTTCATAGACTACGAGGGTTATAAGTGAGTCTCCAAAAACCGCCGTTTACAGGCGCAAAAATAAACAGAAGCCACCCACAGACTAATGGGCTAGTTGGCGCATGGTCTGTCGGTGCTGGCACTTCAAAATTCGCATACGATAATAGTGGGTATGGCGTAGACGGCACCGCTACGAACTTTAATGACCTACAAAGTGCGACAGTCCATGGCCCTCATGGACCAGCAATTCGGTTTGATGGAACAAACGATATATTCTCTTTTGATTCCACAACTCCAGAACATCTTAAGCTTGTTGAAGAAACAACAATTGCCGCATGGATGAAACTAGACTCCACTGCTGGTGAAGCCCAAATATTTGGATCAGCTAAAGATGGATTTGCCATTGACGGAGATAGTGGATTTGCACTCATATCAAAAGATGTTGCAGGAGACGCACGAGTAGGGCTCAGATTAACTACAGGCGGTGTAAGCAGCCTTGTAGATGAAATGAGCACTTTCACTTTGACCCCGGATACATGGAATCATGTTGCTGTAACGTACATCACCGGAATCGGAACAAAAATATATGTTAACGGCGATCTAAAAGACACTTTAAGCACATTCACATCTGATATTGGATATGACTCAACATCAGATGAAGGAATTGCAATAGGCTCTGAGCCTTCCATAAGCAACGCCTTTGCGGGAAAACTAGAATCTGTATGTGTTTGGAATCGTGCTCTTTCTTCCGGCGAAATTGGACATCTATTTGATTATCCTTATGGAATGTTTGATGACAGAAACGATGGGGACGTTGCCTCTTTCTTGTCTGGCGGAACTGACACCTTTAATGAAACTGGATCAGGTGGAGCAATTGTTGCTGGTGCTGCGACAGAAGAGTTAGTCAACAATACTAACACCTTTAATGAATCGGGCTCAGGCGGTGCGATTGTTGCGGGTGTTGCTGTTGAAGAGTTTACCAACAACACCAACACTTATAATGAAACTGGAGCAGGCGGTGCGATTATTGCCGGTGTTGCCGATGAAGATTTCACAAACAACACCAACACTTACAATGAAACAGGATCAGGTGGAGCAATTGTTGCCGGTGCTGCTGTTGAAGAATTAGTCAACAATACCAATGCTTACAATGAAACAGGAAGTGGTGGTGCAATTGTTGCCGGTGTTGCAGAAGAATCTTTAATCAACAATACCAACACTTACAACGAAACAGGAAGTGGCGGTGCAATTGTTGCCGGTGCTGCAACAGAAGAATTTACCAACAATACCAACACTTACAATGAAACCCCAACTGGTTTTAATGGAGCATTAGTTGGTGGTGCTGCCGAAGAATCTCTAGTCAATAACACCAACACCTACAACGAGACTGGGGCAGGCGGCGCAATTATTGCTGGTGCTGCAACAGAAGAGTTGGTCAACAATACTAACACTTACAACGAGACAGGCTCAGGTGGAG
>Ga0233415_10001350_pt1 | contig 10674 bp, 16 predicted proteins | sample Na_anoxic_12_MG_FD_188631 | JGI IMG/M metagenome (GOLD analysis project Ga0233415, IMG submission 188631) | Seawater microbial communities from Saanich Inlet, British Columbia, Canada - Na_anoxic_12_MG | ecosystem: Environmental > Aquatic > Marine > Inlet | place: Canada: British Columbia...
ATACCATCTGAAAAACGAAAATTAGAAGTTGAGTATGATAGGGAAGATTTAATTAGTAGAGGAAAAAATGTTTATTATTGGAGTGACTTAAAACCAGAAAAAGAAAGTGTTAAAGAATCTGATAATACCATAGTAGAAGAACCTAATTTCAAAACATCCGATGATGAATTAAGGAATATTGCTAAAAAATATGAGACAAAGAAAGAGTGGAAACATAATGACGAAAATACCTATCAACAAGCTTTGCGTAGGGGTAAAGACTTTTATGATGACATAACTTCACATATGTTGCCAGCAAAAAAAGGTAGAGATGTGAAAATATTAACTAACGATGAATTAAGGAATATTGCTAAAAAATATGAGACAAAGAAAGAGTGGAAAAAAAAGAGCCAGTCTACATGGAAGAGAGCTAAGAATAGGGACAAAGAAATTCCTGGATTCTATGCGGATATCACATCTCATATGAACATACTTAGGACAAGTTTAAGTGATGACGAACTGAGAGATATCGCTAAAAAATATGAGACAAGGACTGAATGGTATAGAAAAAGCCCAAACACTTATCGTCAAGCAATAAGAAGAGACAAAGAAATTCCTGGATTCTACGCAGATATCACATCCGACATGAAAAGATTGGAAGTTAGTGAAAAATATATTTACGCGTACGAGTTTTACGATGGTGAAGAACCTATTGCAGCTTACATTGGGTTGACTTGTGATATGAGACGTAGGTCTAAAGAACATGAGACTGGTTTTTGTAGATATGGTAAATCAGAATCTACAGTTACAAAATACATCAAAAACAACCCTAAACTAAAGTATAAGATAGTGGAGTTAGAATCTGAACCATTAGAAGGTAAAGAAGCTAAAGCTAAAGAAAGATATTGGGAGGAGTTGTATCGTAAGAAGGGTTGGGAAACTTTAAATGTTGCTAAGACTGGTGCTCTAGGTGTTACCTATATTGCTACTAACGATGAATTAAGGAATATCGCTAAAAAATATGAGACAAAGAATGAGTGGAAAACCTCCGTTGATGGTAATGCTTATCGAAGTGCACTTAGAAGGGGTAAAGACTTTTATGATGATATAACTTCACATATGGTTTCTGGTAGGAGTCGTAGGAGTGATGGTAAGTTTAAAACTAAAAAACAATTCTCTGAATCTAACGATTTAGATTGGATAGAAGATGCTTATGAAGCAGAGTGGACTTTTGATCGTATCGCACAATTATATTATAGTGGTGACGTTGATTATGTTAAAATTGTTAGGTTTAAAGATTTAAAACACATAAATGGGGTTCTTGAGTGGTGTGCCGGTGTGGGAGATTTTCAGAATAACTTTAAGGTTGGTAGTGTACATCAGATACTCAGTACTAATTTAGATTCGGATGGTCAAATTTATAAGAATGTTCCAATGGCTGATCTAGACTGTGGTTGGTGTCTAGATGACCCCGATTCTATTGGTTACGATTGTAATAAAAAAACTAAAACCATGAGTTTACGCATTAGCCCAAAAGACCCCGACTATTTTGTATTCAGTGGAGATTGGGTTGAGTTAGAACCTATTATGAAATCAGATGAACTAAATGAGTCTTCTGAGGGGTTAGAATGGATTAGGGATGTAGAAGTTGACGACAGTGTAAGATTTGATAAAGATAAATTATATTACTTTAATCCACCACTAAACCATGATGAGATAATAAATTTAATGAATAGAATACCCAATGAAATTGAGTACGATCCAATCAAAAACTGGTTTGAAAGTGTTTTTGGGGGTAGAGCACCACAGAGATATATGACTTATTTTAATGTAGATGGTGGTGATCGAAATGATGGTAAATTTTATGTTAGTGGTTGGTGTAGTGAAACTCGTTGGTCTCAGGTTAATGATGAGTATTATCCATACTCTGAACCAGTAAATGGTAGGGATGAATTTTTTGGACACTATAAAATTTTTGAAGAAAAGGTAGATGATTTTGATTGGGTAAGGGATACGACATCAAATCCTTTTTACGGTACAGATATTAAATTATATATAGACAAGGCACCAACCCTAGAACAATCTGAACTGATTTGGGAATTGATGGTTGATGCGGGTGTAACCACTATGGAAAAGGTTAGAAGACATAATAGGGTACATAAATTAATGAATAATGAGGGTACATTTATATTTATTGATCATGATGGTGATTTTTTGCACAATGTTCGTGATTTAAGTGGTTATATTGAAAATGGTAGGATTAGTGTTGGTAACATTATTAAGTTTTCAGATATTTTTTCAGATGATGAACCTAGTAACCCTAATGATTTAAGTGTTTCCATAAAAGAATCCAACGATTTTGGTTGGATCGGTGATATACCACTAACCCTTAACCATATTTTTAATCAGTTAGAGGTTGGTGATGAGTTAACCCTCAAGGGTAATACTTATGGTACCCACGCACCAGAATCATCAAAATTTAAATACACAGAACCTTTTAAAATTACGATACAATCAATCGGACCTAGATTAGAAGATTCTGATTTTAAAATATCGGTTAGAGAAAAGGAGGCAATAGTTAACTTAGGTATAAAACATAAGAGTGAACTCCTTAAAAAGTACCCAAACTCCCATGTATTTAAAAATAATTCGTTTTTTGAAGAGGATGGTAATTTAGAAGTTATTTCTTGGGTTAAATCTAAAGATAGAATAGAGGAGTCTAAAGGTGATTTCGACTGGACTGAGGGTTTTACTGCTGAATTTGTGGAAGGGGTGTGTCTACTTAGAAAAGACGGTACTCGATGGTTAGTAGTAGACCCACCAGAACACGTTTCAAAAGGAACAACATTAGTTTGGCTTCAAAGAACTCATACACAGGGGGTAGATATAACTAAAAAAAAGAGGCCAATCTCACCCTTCAGACTATCAGCCCTTACTAGACAATTACAAAGTGGTCTATTAACAATATGTAATTAACCTTTAAAAAAATCTGATGGATTTTCTTGATTGTTTTAAATTTATTTTTTACCATTACTTAAAAGTATTTAAAAAATGGGAAGAAATAATAAAGCGGATGATGCCTGGCAAGTATTAAGAATTCAAGGAGAATTCACAAGAGGGTTCGACCAATTATCAGAACTAGGTCCTTGTATATCTATATTTGGTTCAGCTAGAACTAAAAAAGATAATAAGTATTATAGTAATGCAAAAGAACTTGCAGAATTATGTGTTAAAAATGGGTTTGGTGTTATAACGGGTGGGGGACCTGGAATTATGGAAGCAGCAAATAAAGGTGCATATAAATCTAAAGAAGGTTCAGTAGGTCTCTCAATTCAATTACCATTTGAAGCTAAAGAAAATGATTATATTGATAATCTAGTAGATTGTAGATATTTCTTTACTAGAAAAGTTTTCTTTTTAAAATATGCACAAGCATTTGTTGGATATCCTGGTGGTTTTGGAACTTTAGATGAATTATTCGAAACACTAACACTTATTCAATGTGGTCACATGAGAAAAGTTCCAGTAGTTCTTGTTGGGGTAAGTTATTGGAGACCTCTCATATATTGGTTAAAGGATACGATGTATGAAAAAGAAGGTAATATTTCAGAAGAGGATTTTGATTTATTCACAATCGTAGACACCCCAGAAGAAGCTATGGCGTATATCTTAGATAACATTCCACAAGATGATATAAATTTTTAAAACAAATAAATGAAGAAAAAAGAATTTTTAGAGAATTACCTAAACGCAGCATCACCAACTGGTATGGAAACTGCTGGTCAAAAAATATGGTTAGATTATATTAAACCTTATGTTGATGAAACCTACACAGATATTTATGGGACCGCAGTCGGTGTTATAAACCCTGGTAAAAAATATAAAGTTGTGATTGAAGCACACGCCGATGAGATTGGGTGGACAGTTTCCCATATAGACTCAAAAGGATTTATTAAAGTTGTTAGAAACGGTGGTTCCGACCACCATATCGCACCAGGAACACCAGTACAAATATTGGGTGATGATGGTATTGTTGAAGGACATTTTGGGTGGTTAGCTATACACGAAAGAAAGGGATCCCAATCTAAAATAACACCAGAAATAGATAAGTTATTTATTGACATCGAAGCCAGTTCAAAGGAAGAGGTGGAAGAGAGGGGTATCTTTGTGGGAACACCGATTGTGTATGACACCAAGTTTAAGGAAAGAAATGGTAGATTCATATCTAGAGCTCTAGACAATAGAATTGGTGGGTATATGATAACACAGGTGGCTAAAAAGTTATATGATAAAAAAGATAAACTACCATACTCATTGTATATTGTTAACGCGGTACAAGAGGAGATTGGTTTGGTGGGTGCTCATATGATAGCTAACTCTATTAAACCAGATGTTGCGATTATTACTGATGTTTGTCATGACACATCAACACCACTAATGAACCCAACTACAGCTGGTGATACTAAATGTGGTGATGGTCCAGTTTTATTTAGGGGAGCGGACATACAATTAAATTTACACAAACAAGTCTTAGGTGTTGCCAAAGATAAGAAAATAAAATTCCAAAGAGGTAGTTATAATGGTAATTCTGGTACCGATACTGGTGCTTTTTATAAAGCTAATGGTGGTGTAGCTTGTCAACTCATATCTTTACCTTTAAAGTATATGCATACAACTGTTGAAACGGTTCACGAAAAAGATGTTAAATCCGTCATTAAATTAATTTACCATACCCTACTGTCGATTGAGGATGGTCAAGATTTTAGATATATAAAATAATTAAAAAAAAAATAAAGAGAAATGACAATTACCCCCATGTTAATATGGGGTTTTTTATGCTTACGGAATATTTATTGGTATGGAGTTCAAAATGTTCAAAGATAAATTTAGTAAGATTATTTTCACGGTTACAGCTATCGGTGCTATAATAACATTGATTAGTTATGTTAGACCTATTATAAACTACGCTAATGATTTAAATAACATTGTTCATCAGTATGAACAGATTAACGAGTCACTAGAAAGAATGGATGAACATATTAAAAAATATGAAGAAGATAGAGCTAATAAGAAAAAAAGTTTCTCTATAGGCTTAAGAAGTGATACCGAAACAGGTCAAATTATATATGTAGATGAGAATAATGGTATCTATAGAGCTTTCTTAGATGAAGAAACTAAACAATATTTTTATTATGATGTTAATGGGGTGGCAGTTTATTGTTATACTAAGAAACCTGTTAAAGGTGAAGAACGTCATATAGAAATTAAACCTATTATTATACCAGATAGTGTTATAGTAGAAATGGGACAGTAATATGAAAAATCTAATAAATAAAATATTAAAAGAAGAATTCGGTGACCTAGGTTGGGTTGAAACAGCTTTTAATTCTAAACTAGCTAAAAATGAGAACTGGATATTGGTTAATGATGTAGACCGTGAGAGTATATCAGAAGGTCATGAAATACAAAAATATCTATTTGACTTGGGTTATAGTTGGGGTACTGGTGATTTGAAAAATCATCTAAAAGATTTTTGTATCTATACAATATACCATTTCGGAAATGAAAAAGATGATGACCACCTATATTACCAAGACGGTTGTAGAGATGCTGAAGTAAGAATTTCTAATAGAGATATAAAAAGTGGTAAACATATGATTTATTATTGGAGTGACTTAAAACCTAAAACAATAAAGGAAGAAAAGGATTTTAAATGGATTGATGAACCAAGAAACAACCCATTAGATGGTTTAAGATTAACAACACCTATGAGTAGAGGTGGTAGTGGTTTAACAATAAAAGACGATGGTGGTACACATGTTACTGTCACCTCTTCTAATGGTTCTAGTCAATATCATAGGGGTACTGTTAAAAACTTTATAAGAATGGGTATTTGGTTACCAATAGATTCTATGAATGAATCAAAAGATTTTGATTGGGTGAACGACATAAAACCAACATTAAGTGTTGCTTTTGAGGAAGGTCTAATTAAAAAGGGGGATGTTTTGACACTTTCTGGAGAACTAGTGGATGGAACAGGATCATACCCAATAAAAGTTTCAGATTTTAAAATAAAGATAGAGGAACTAAGAGGACCTAATAAATACTTTAAAGATATTACCCACTCTTATTTCATACCACTACAAGAAAAGTATTTCGAACATTTAGGTTACAATCAACCCAACATAACCCAAGCCAAGGACCGTGGTGATTCTATCAGATTTGCTAATTCAGATGGTCACTTAGAAATATTAGATATATCTTAAATAACAATTAGTATGAAAAAGACAAGTAGGATAACTGAAAAAGATATTAATAGACTTATTAATATTATAAAAGAAAATAATGAACTAAAGGGTGATAACCAAGAATGGGGTTGGTTTGACCGATTTGGTTTTGATAAAGAAGGGTATACAAAAGAGAAGACACAAGAAGAACTAGAATCACTTAGATGGAAAAATGTTCAAAGTGGTGATGTTTTAATAATACACCCAGACGATAGAACAACCGATTTTCTTAAACCTACTTATTCTGATTTGGATGCTACTGTTCTAACACAACCCAATGAATTCTTTAATCTAGCGGAAACCATGAAAAGACATAATAGAATTATTATGATGGGTCATGGTTCACCAAGTGGTTTATTTATGCCAAAAGTAGGGGGTGTAGAAGAAGATGAAAATGGTGAGTTATTCGAGTACACTGATTACACAATCAACGATTCATATGCTAATATTTTAAGAGAAAAACGTACTGTATGTGTTTGGTGTAATGCTGATAAATATGTTATACCTAATGATCTACATGGTTTTTATACAGGGATGGCTATTTCAGAACTTTGTGAAGCCGATTATTGTAATGTTAAAGGGTGTAACCCAAAACAATTAGAAGAATCAAATACTAAGTTTACAATGGGTTTAAAAGAATCTTTAAAAGTAGATGGACCAGGTTCCGTAAAGATTTTCAAAGAAATTTATAATAACCCAAAAAACCCAATTATGGTCTATAATAGAAAAAGACTTTATTATAGATAATGAATATAGAGAAAATCATAAGGGAAGAAATGGGTGACTTTGATTGGGTAGGGGATACGGATGGTTATAAAAATGAGGATCCTAAACTTGGTGATATGATTAACGTGGTTTATATTGGACCTAGAGACCAATCAGCAAAAAACTTTTTCTTATCTGTATTGGGTAAATACAGAAGACCTTTTAAATTAGGTGTGTTTGGTGAAAATATTAGGGGTGAAGTTATAGAGATTGGATCTAAGGGTTATGTATTAAAAGAAATAAATACAGGATATGTGATCTATATACCCTCACCAGAACACATAGAAAAGCAGAAAGAAAAGGCAAAAAAGAGGGTTCAAAAGCGAGGTATACCAAAACTCAATTTTAAATTCGATTTTGAATTTTATCACATCATAGAACCCAATAGTGAACCTAGTGTTAATGAAAGTGATGACTTTGATTGGGTTAGGGACATTAACCCAATCCCAGATGAAATTTTAGACATAAGTAAGTACCGAGAAGGGAATTATAAATTTTGGTTAGGTGATATATCAAAAGAAACTCAGTTACAAATATTGGATTATATAAGTGAGGTAATTAGGGATAATGATAATTTACATACCAATGGTACATTATATGAAGTTCGTAAAAGGGTGGAAAAAAATTTAGTCTCTATTAATTCACTTTTTTTTGAGGTTAAACAGGTTGACCTAACAAAAGGGATAAATTTATCAATAATGGGTTGGTACCCAAATGACCCACATTTTGAAAGAGAAGAAAGATTAGAATATTGTAGAAATTATTTTTATCAAACGGATGATATAAATTTGTCTGATGTGGATTTGGATGTTTTAGGTGATATAAATGAAAAATTTAATATGAAAAATATAATAAAAAAAATATTAAAAGAAGAATTCAATGATTTTGATTGGGCTAAGGACGTACAAACAAATCGAGATATCGCAAAAGATATCGTTGGTGAGACTAGTTTCTGGATGGAAGATGGTAGTTTAAGGATAAACCTACCTTTTATGCGTTACTATAAAGGATACCCAGCTAAACAATTATTTAGATCCTCTTCATTACTTAAAGATAGGACTCCTACTATAATGTTCCTTGAGTACGTAAAAAAACATTATGGGTTTGAGAGGACCGACTACGTGGGACATTATAACATCGACTCAAACGTAAGTGATATATGGTTCAAATATAAAAATTTAATTACAGAAAAAATTGTTAATTTTATGGACCAACAGTAAAAAACAATTATCACACAAACCCCATATTAATGTGGGGTTTTTTTATGCTTAAAATTTGACCATTTAAAGTATTATTAATATATTAGTGGTGATTAAAAAAGAAAAATGAAAAAATATATTGTAATAGAAAGAAGTAGAACAAGAAAAGCTTTTGATTTTATTAATGGTGACACTAAAAACTTGGGTGATATATGGCATACAAGTTGCCCTTATGAATTATCTGACGATAAAAAAGATGAGTTGAATCCTTTGTTGTTTGAAAGTAAACAAGATGCTGTTAAATATAAAAATATACAACAGTCCGCGGCGAATGAGGATTGGGAGGAGAACAAACACTTCCATAAAATGTATGGTGACTCCAAACCAAAATGGAAAGTAGAAGAGTATAGTGGTAATTTATTTATATAAACTAGAATAAAAATGATTCAGAAAAAAATAAATGGAGACTTAATAGAAAAAGTCGAAGTATTTGAAGATCCAACCCAAGAAAAAGATTTACATAACTGGTTAGACGAAAACGTGAACGTTTTAAGATTAATAACAATTTAAAATAGACCAAAACAAAGAAGATGAAAAGAAGGATTAAGGGTTTGGTGGGGTTAATATTAAAGATAATAAGTGTACCTTTTTTATTAATAGGTGGTATCGGCGCAATTTTACTGATATTAGAAGATATAATGTATGAAGAGTTTTAACGTAAAAATATAAATAAGGAAAGAAGAAAAGTAATGTATGTCTTAGAAGAAAGAGATGATATAATAGACTTTGCGAAAGTATATGAAAAACTTACTGGTGAAAAATATGATGAATCAGCTCAAAAAGAAATAGAATTAATTAAAAACCAAAACAAAGATGAGTGAATTGATTTGGGTAATACCTTTAAGTATTGCCATGTTAATATTAATGATTATATTAGGGGTAACTCTAGTAGGTATTTTAACTGGTAATATAGGGGTGGTAGAAGAAATGATGAAATTTTTTAAACTAACAAAAAGAAGATGAGTAAAGAAGAATTTTATAATAGACAGTCCATAGGAGGTTATTTATATTGGTTAGATTCCAATAATGTTATTAAACAAGGACCATCATTGTGGGGTATAGGAAGATATAGAAGTTGGTTACTATTAGATAAGATACAAAATAGTAATGATTTTATTAAATGGTTAAACTAAAAACAAAGAAGATGAGAACGAAAATTAATGAACTTATATGTCAAATCAGTGGTGTTGAGACTGAACCATTTCGTAGATATGCCGGTAAAATCAATGTTAATGAGTTAATAGATGTTATAGCAAAAGAAAAAGAAATATCAGAAAAGAAGGGATATAATAATTTAGAATTACATATTGCAGAAGATACAGGTATTATAGATATCTACCTATATGGTGATAGAGATTTAACAGAGGAAGAAGTTGATTTAGATGAAAGAATCTCTGTGATTGCTAGAATGAAAGACAAAACCTCAAAGGGTATGACAAGAGATGATTTATTAAAACAAAACAAAGATGAGTAAAGAAACAATCATAGACAATGAAGAACTTGAAAGATGTAAGAACGATAAGTACTACTTTTTTAAGAAATATGTTCTAATCAATGGAAAAGAACCCCTAATGACAAGAGAACAATTTTATGAATTGATATCAAGTTGGGATATTAAACCAAAACAAAGATGATGAAAAAAACTAAAGAAATTAATATAGAATGGTGGGCAAAAGATGATTGGTATTTTATACCAACATTTAACCTACATGTAGAATATAGATGCTTTAGCTTTTACTTTCTAAAGTTTACTTTAGAATTTGCTTATTAAACCAAAACAAAGAAGATGATAAATGATATTTTATTTTTAATAACAGCACCGATACTATTTGTAAATCTATTAATGATTTTAAGTATAACGTTTGGAAGTGAGACAAATTTAACACTACCCCCTTTACTTTTTAATATAGATGCTTTAAAACCAACTAACTGGTATATATTTTATCCAACAATATTTTATCAAGTATATTTTTGGTCAAGTTATTTTGAAGTTATTAATTATTAAACCAAAACAAAGATGAGTAAGATAGATTTATACACATTAATTGGGATATTGTGTGCGTTTTATGGATTCTGTTTAGGTAATATATTTCAAATACTAATGAGAAAAAATAAAAACAAAGATGAGTAAAGAAAAACCAAAATTACCTTGGTATTATAAAATAGAATTACCATTATGGTTAGTGTTAATAATTGTAGGTTATTTATTGTACTATATTTTATATAGCGGAGAAATCTACCCTAAAATATAAACAAAGATGAGTAAAGAAGGAATAATCTATATAAAGTGGGAACCAAGACCTAAACTCCCAAGAAAGAAGAAAAAGCAGTTCATTAAGTATATGGGACCTAAAGCATACAAAAGGTATTTGTTAGGTGAACCA
>Ga0233415_10001351_pt1 | contig 10669 bp, 12 predicted proteins | sample Na_anoxic_12_MG_FD_188631 | JGI IMG/M metagenome (GOLD analysis project Ga0233415, IMG submission 188631) | Seawater microbial communities from Saanich Inlet, British Columbia, Canada - Na_anoxic_12_MG | ecosystem: Environmental > Aquatic > Marine > Inlet | place: Canada: British Columbia...
TTGACTACGATGATGACTGGAAAGGCAGGTATGTTGTTCAAGAACACAAAATAGAAAGTTTTGATATTGCTCCTGAACTTGCTATTAAAGTGGCAGACTTTTTTTATATAGGTGGTGGTTGTGATTTATACTTTTTAAGAGAGACCGATGGATGGGCCCTTCGTAACTTTGCTCCTGACGGATGCTTAAGATCGAAGTCTAGTGGTGAACAATTGGGGTGGAATGTTGGAGCATTATTTAAGTTAAAAAGGGGCACGAGGTTAGGGCTTTCCTTTAGGTCGAAGGCAAAGTTTTTTCTTGCGTGCACTCCTGAGTATAGAAATGTGGAAGCTAATTTATTTTGTTATCTTGATTGCTATTTTTGTTTGCCTGATCGGTTCAATGTAAGTTTTTACCATGAGTTTTCAGAGAAGTTGTCTTTATTGTTTGATATTGGAATTGATGCCTGGAATAAGATGGATTGGAAAGACACATGGAGAGTTGGTCTCGGGGCTCGTTATGCTGTAACAGAAAAAATGACTGCTAGCGTTGGAGTTTCGTACGATTCAAACCCGATTTCTATTGACTATAGATTACCCCATCTTCCTCTTGATAGACAGCTAAGATTAGCGGCAGGAATAGATTACGACCTGAGTAAACGAAGCTCAATTTCATGTAATTATGTTTTTGTTGAGCAAGGAAATGCTCCTTTTGATTATTGTGGTGGTGATGACAAGAGAGTTGCGGGAAACTACAATCAAAATTCGAATGTTCTAAATGTTTCCCTTCGATATCGTTGGGGCTAGATTTTAATTTAGTTTTGACCTAAGGAGATCTACATATGTTTAAAAAGTTTGCTTTTTTATTATGTTGTTTTTTTATTTGTTGTTCTCACATAATGGCAGACGATTTTAATGATTCATGGATAGGGGGATATTCTCCTTCGTTAGACGTTGACTCTTTTGAGGTGGTAGTTAATCCAGTACGATTTTTTATGTCCAATAAGCGCTCTGCTGCAATGGGCGATACTAAAGCTCAAACCAGCTTAGCTTGGTGTTATTCGAAAGGTTTTGGCACAGGAAAAAATATGCCAGAAGCATTGAAATGGTATCGAAAGACTGCGGATAAAGGTTCTGTGGATGCAATGTTAGGTGCGGGATACTTATATTTGTTAGGGAAGGATGTTGAGTTAAATTATGTGGAATCGTTCAAATTTTTAAGCAAAGCTGTAGATATTATGAGTTCGAAATCTTTTGTGGAGTTACTTTATAGTTCCCACAAAGATTTTCTACCTGAAGCTCAATACAATCTAGGGGTAATGTATGTATATGGTGGGGGAGTTGATATTGATTTTGTGAAGGCAGTGGATCTTTTCGAAAAAGCTGCTAATGGTGGCATGATAGATGCGAAAGTTGCTTTGTGTGAAGTTTATTGTATAGGAGGGCCTGGTGTAGAGAAGAATTTCAATAAAGCTTATCTCCATATTAAGGATGCAGCAGAGGCTGGCAATGGAAAAGCGCAGTGTCATCTAGGTGATTTTTATAAAGATGGTATAGCGGTAGAGGTTGACCTAAAAAAAGCCTTTGAGTGGTACAGCAAATCTTATGGGCAGGGAGTTGAGGAAAGTATTCCAAAAATAGCCGAGGCATATTTTTATGGGGATGGTGTGGAGAAAAATTTAAATATGGCTTTTGAGATTTTGGATGGGGCAGACTTTCCTAATAACATTTATATTCTGGGTCGTCTGGGGGTTTTTTATCATAATGGTATTGGTACACATAAGGATCAACAAAAGGCGCTTGAGTGTTTTAAAAAAAGTGCTGCATTAGGGAGTGAATGGGCTCAGGGAGTTATTGATAAATATTATTCTTCTGAAGAAGATTCTAGTTCTGGGATAGAGGATTAAAAAGAACAAGTTGAACGATGGTATTGCGAAGGCTGAACGATTTACGAACTTTTTTGGGAGGCTGGGTTGAGGTTGACATAAAGAATAAGCTTTTCTAGTATATGAGAAGACATTTGATTATCAGCCTAAGTTTTAAATGTAAATTCCAACCAAGAAGGGTTTTTGTATGAGAAATTTAGTAATAATTTTTTTGATTACCTTGTCCAGTTCTTTTTTGCAAGTCAACGCTATGGAAAGCTGTGAAAAAAGTGTTATTCCTGAAAAACAAGTTGTTATTAAGATTGGATCAAAGAATTTTGAAAAGTTTGCCACGGCAAAAAAGCCATTTATTCTTGATGCTTGGGCAGAATGGTGTGAGCCATGCAAACAGATGAAGCCAATTTTTGAAGAGGTTGCAAAAGATAATTTGGACTACATCTTTGGAAGTCTCGATTGTAAAAAAGAAGAAGAACTTGGTAAGAAACTTAAGATTCAATGTTTACCAACATTTCTTGTTATGAAAGGAAACAAGGAATATGGCAGAATTTTAGGCGCAGTTCCTTCTGCGAAAGATCTTCTTGAAAAAATTAATGAATGTCTTTCAAATAAAAATCCTAAGGAAATAGGAAGCGATGTAGGATTAAGCCCCCAGGCAGCTCTGATTAGATTGGGTATGCTCTTGCAAAAAAAGTCAGAAAAAGATCAAATTGAAGAACTGAAGAATCTTTTTAAAGAAGGCCTTACTACAGATATGGTGTTATTTGAAGTCCCTTCTAAGGGAAATAATCCGCCTGGTAAAATGACCGTTATCACTATGCTTCTTTCTGCTAATGAAGCATTGCTTCGATTTTTAATCGATCAGGAACTTGCGGATGTTAATAAGGTCAGTGCTGAAATTGATTTAAACATTAATAAATACAATCAAGAGCTTGTAAAACTTAAAGAGCTTAAGAAAATTTTGCAGACAAAAGTGTAGGTTCCGGCGGCAAAAAACGCATTAGCTTGAATGATCTAATTAACAAGCTTTTAAGTCAAAACATTAGAAATTGTTTTATTGCGTAGCTTTTGCCAGAGCATAAATTCAAGATTTATTTGCGTACATACTTAACGCCTACGGAGTGGCCGCGCCCATTTGGCCGTGTCGGCCAGCCAGCCTGCCGTAGCCCTTGGGCTTCGACCTGTCCGACGTAGCCTTGGCGAAGGCTGAAGCTTTAGCATAGGAGCCTATGGAATTTTCTTGCTTCTGACATTGTGCTTAAAACCTGTTTGTTCGATAGCTTTGGCTATTGAAAATTCTTCGTGATTTACAGCTGTTTCAAATGCATTACAACCGGATTTGTCTCGAAGTTTAAGATTTGCGCCAAGTTTAATATTAATTATTTTTTCCATAGCTTCGAATTTGAACCATGCAATAATTGTTCTTCTTCTTCTTTTATTAGTTCTCTTATAAGTTTTTTATCCGGTTCTTGGTTTTCAAGATTCATTGTTCCTCGCAGGTAATTAATTTTTTCATGAGCTTTTTTTTTTGCTTGTTTGCTACGTATAATATCTATTGGTTCTTTGTGTAACGGGGTAATAACTAGATCACAAGAAAGTACATCAAGTATCTTTGCAAGAGTTACCAGTGTTGGAGTTTTCTCGCTACCTTCAACTCTAGAAATCGTTGATTGAGGAACGCAAGCATGTTTTGCAAGAGTGTCTTGGGACATTCCTAGCTGTATACGTATAAGCTTTATGAGTTCTCCTATTGTAAGTCCTCTAATTGATTGTTGTAATTTTTTTGCGAATTCACTAATTTCTTCGATCAAAAGTTTCTCCGATTTGGATGCTTTTTTCATATAATGCCCTATTTAACGATTGTTTTGTAAGTTGTTATTTTTTATATGATAGCATCAATGCTATAGTAAAGTCAACATTTTATGCTTATTATGCATGAAATTGCAAGATTTTAATAGCATTGGTGCTATGATGACAGCATTATGGAGTGGCCGCGCCTATTTGGCCGTGTCGGCCAGCCTGCCACCCGTAGCCCTTGGGCTTCGACCTGTCCGACATAGCCTTGGCGAAGGCTGAACGATTTGCGAACTTTTTTGGTGTGTGGAGTTAAGGTGGACGATGTACGGGCAGTGTTTATAGGTTTCGCTTAATATCTCGATAAAAATTTTCGTGTGTTCCCAATGCAAGCAAGATAAGCTCTAGTTTGTCTTCATAAAATTCGTAGGCTAGTAGTGTAAGTTGCTTAACCATTTTGAACTTGTAAACCTGAATTCCACTTAGATCTCCTCTTTTGATTTCGCCTATCGATGGATTTTTGGAAATTTTTTTGACAGCTTTATCAAGATCGGTTTTTTGATTTTTATGTAGTTTCTTGATTTGCTTTTTAAATGTTGGAGTTTGTAAGATATTCACCAAAACTCCTCAATCAAATGTATATTCTTCTAATTTTCCAGCTTTAGCTTCTTGTTGTGATATGAGGATTTGTTTAATAAATTCGTAATTTAGATCAGGATTTTCTTCAACCAGTTTGCCTATTTTAGCCCAATATTCTATCTGGCCGGCGATAGAACGATTGAGTGCCTTTGCCATAATTTTAGCGTCAGATACGATACTTTCTGATAATTTAACTGCTTTTGCCATAATTTTCTCCTAATGTTTAATTTTAATATTTTAATATTGGTTTCAACATATCACAAAATGGTTCATAACGCAACCGAATTGTTTTTTGCGAAAAGCGTAATAAAGGCCCTCAACTATGTATTTTTGCTGTCTGACAGCTTATAAACAGCTTGTGTGTTAATTGAGATGTTTAAGTAAAAAACTTATTTTTGTGCAAATTTATTATTCAATAGTAAAAATGCACAAAATGTGGTATGATAATTTTATTAGGAAAAGTAATGTAATTTTTTATCCCGTAATTTTAGAGGAGTATTGCATTGTTTAAGCGAGATTTAAAAAAAGTATTGGCTGGATACCTTAAATTTCCTGTGGTTGCTATTTTAGGTCCAAGGCAATCCGGCAAGACGACTTTGGTACAAAATGTTTTTAAGGATTATGTATATTTATCTTTGGAGGATTTGGATACCAGGAATTTGGCTCAGAACGATCCAAAGAAGTTTTTGAGTATACATGAAAATCAAAAAGGTATAATAATAGACGAATTTCAAAATGTTCCGGATCTTTTATCCTACATTCAACTTGAGGTAGACGAGAAAAAAAGGCCTGGATATTTTGTTTTAACCGGTTCTCAAAACTTTTTGATGAACCAAGCAATATCGCAATCTCTTGCAGGTAGGGTTGGTATTTTAACATTACCTCCGTTGACGATTAATGAGTTGAGGGAAAGTAGATTGTTGAATAGTAAAAATGTTGATGATGTTATTTTTACTGGTGGATATCCAAGAATATATTCGGAGAAAATTAAACCGGAAATTATGTATCCATCTTATATTCAATCTTATGTGGAGCGAGATGTTAGATCGTTAACAAATGTTGGGGATATACGTTCTTTTCAGCGATTTATGCAGCTTTGTGCTGCTAGAGTTGGTCAACAGTTAAATCTTTCTGAATTAGCAAGTGTTTGTGGGATTAGCGTTTCTACTTCCCAAAGATGGATTTCTATTCTTGATGCTAGTTATATAATATTTTTATTGCAGCCATATTTTAAAAATTTTAATAAGAGAATAACAAAGTCTCCTAAAATTTATTTTTATGATACAGGATTGGCGTGCTCTCTTTTAGGGATTGAATCTAGTAAGGTATTGGGCTTGCATCCCTTGCGTGGTAATATTTTTGAAAATTTTATTATAGCAGATATCGCAAAACAATATTTTAATATAGGTAAACGACCTCCAATTTATTTTTGGAGAGACTTAAACGGACGGTTAGAAGTTGATTGTGTTATTGATGAGAGTCTTTTGTTGTTTTCTGTAGAAATAAAGTCGGGAGAAACAGTTGCTACAGATTATTTTGATGCCTTAAAGCAATGGAATAAGGTTTCCAAAACAAATGTTGATAATAATTATGTCATATATGGAGGAGATCTTAATCAACAAAGATCTTATGGAACAATTGTTGGATGGAAATCTGTATACAATTTTATTGAGAAAATCAGAGGTGAGATCGATTGACGATTCTGAGCCTGCCCGCCATAGCTCGTCCTGGGCGTACGCCTACGCCCGTTGGGCTTCGTCGCACAGGCCGAAATTTTAGCGAAGGCGGCAGAGCGACGGAGGGACGCACTTCGAACTTTTAACTGGCGTGGGCTGAGTCAGCAAATGCCAGCTTTTGCCTTTGCAGGCTGATATCAAATGTTGTTTTCTTGAGTTATTCTTAATCTTTTGTAATATTCGGTTTAGGATGTTTTTTGTTCAACAAACAGGAGTCCCCAAATGAATAGACTGAGAATAGTTCTTATTTTGTTGTTAGCCTTTTCGGGCTCTCTTTTTTCTTGGCCAAAAAAAATGGTTATTATTGTGCCCGTTGCCGATTTGCGCAGTGAGTGTTCGGTTGTAACAGATTTGAGCCATTCGAAGTTTGATAGAAAGCAGTATTCGCAATTGTTGTTTGGAGAAAAGATTATTGCGGACAAAGAGGTTGATGGATGGTTGTATGTATCAGCCATTGATCAAGAAGTGTACGATAATGACAAAAAAGATTTTATTGGGTGCCCAGGTTGGATACGGTCTGATCAAGCAGTGGAGGTGAAGAACTTTAGTGATTACAATCTCGTTGTGAGAGATAAAAGTGCAGCAATTTGGCACGAATCTGAAAATGAGGAAATCATAAGGGTGCTTCTTGGGGCTGAGCTTAATGGAGAGATTGGGGAAGACGATTTTTTTTATGTTGACCTACCAGAAGGAAAAGGGCGTATCAAAAAATCTTCGGTTATAAATTTTGAAGATTTTGATACAGATGGGATCTCTTTGCGATCTTCTATATGCACGATAGCGACGCTCTTTTTGTCGGGACCTTATACGTGGGGCGGAAGAAGTATTTATGATGAGCTTCTTGAGAAACAAGGACAGTTAACCGGTGTTGATTGTTCGAATCTTGTCGCGCTTTGTTATAAAATCTGTGGCATGAAAATCCCTAGGAATACAAACAGTCAGTACAAAAAATGTACGGTACTAGACTTTGGGAAAGATCTCAAACCAGCAGATCTTGTTTTTGTGGCGAGCGAGGGACCTTTAGGTTATAAAATTGATCACGTTATGCTTTATGTTGGAAATGATTGTTTTATTGAGTCTATCTGCGGAAAAATAATGAAAGTGGTTAACAGTACAGGAAAAGAGCGGTTTGGAAGATCTGTTAGGCAACTTTCTCATGGCGATATTACCGATTGTGGAAAGGTTTATCTAGGGACCTTCTTCGGCATCTGATTCTACGGCAGGACGCACTTCGAACTTTTAACTGGCGTGGGTTGAGCCAACAAATGCCCGTTTTTGCCTTTGTTGGATGATTGTTTAGGCAGACCTCTATTTGTTATTTTCTTCGACACAGAACAACGTCCCAAAATCTTTGCCATGCAGATCTTCTTGGCCTTGTTCGTGTTGGTGCAATTAGCCTTTGAATCTGCCTAGCACAATTTGCAGCAGCGTCGGCAGGACCGTTGTCAACAATCAGGTCATAACGGTATTTAGGTGCAATCGTTGCAAATCTGCGACTTTGTAAGCCCCACTGATCAATAGCCGTTCTTTTTAAAGATTCAACGTCATATTTTTTTCCAAACAAATCAGCCCCATCCTCAAATATGGCCTTTAAGGTTACCTGAGAAACTCTTGCATCAGCAGGATTTTCGAGTGAATCTAGTAGAGGGCTTCTTTTCGGGTCATTCGATACAGCATATATTCTTAGAAACTGCTCAATTGGTGTTTCTAGCTCTCTTACCTCGGTTTTGGTAGCTCCAGTTTCCTGCGCTACTATATTTCTTCGCCTTACTCGAGTTACAAGTTCCGCTGGAGGGCAGTACACAAGCACCCAGTAACACTCACTTCCCCTGAAGGCACTTTCAAAAGCTTGCTTCTCTGACTCGTATTCTACGACCGTGTCGATTATGACGTGTTGCCCCCTATTGGAAAACTGAAGAGCTTCTTTTGTCATTTCTGCTAAAACCCTTTCCCCAAAACGCTCCTGCTTATAATCAATGACTGTATCTAGCAAGGGTAGAAGCTTTTCCACCGTCTCCATTTTTGACTCGAAGAGCTCCGGATTATTACGTGGCAGCTTATATCTTACGCCATTGGATGTTGTTTCTCTTGTAAAGATATCATTCGCTATTAATAAATCGATGGCTTTTTGGTCGAGAGTGTTAAAGATCTTATTTTCGACGATCTCTGCAATCACATTATATGAAGCCTTATCCATCGACAGATCGACACAATTTGTGATTTTTTGAAGTATGCTAGATTTTCCTGCGGAAGACGTTCCATTAAGTATAATGATAGCGCCCTGTGGCTGAGCAAATGAAAACAGGAAAGTAATTACGGCAAGCAATCGAACCATTCTTTGCATTTTTGTCCCTTTTTACAGATTTTACCAATAACGACATACTCAGATTACCACATTTGGTTGCTGCGAGACAATTAGGTCCTACTTTAGGGGTTTTATGTCTGAAGATGGGTGTCAGTCATTGTCTAGGGCGTTATTTGTTTGATTTTGGCCGGAATATAGGACTTTTACTTCCAAATATCCTTCTTTTGAGAATTTGTCTTACAAATGGTATAATAGAGGGGTATTTTGGGGGTTCGACAGCAAAGTGGTGAACAGGTTATATTTGAGTGTTATGATAGCGGGGTATGTTTTATGAGGAAGCTCTTAAAGCCATTCATAATTAATCTTTTTCTGTGTCTGATGATCATAATGATGCCTTCTTGTTTTCGCAGTTCTGATGTTCATAAAATGGAAAACCTTGAGTTGCTTGAAAAGAGGGTTGCCAATTTTGACGAAGACTGCTTGGTTGTTTTCGATGTTGACGAGACTATCATAACGCCTGTTGACTCTATTTTTCACATGAATTTGCTACGGAATAAGTTTTGGAGAAGCTTTTATTATATCATGATGACAGGAGATGTGTTTTTCAGAAACGTTGTTGAGCATTATGAGAACGGTCTTTTTACAGCGAAGTATGCTCTTGTTGATCCTAACATTCCAGATTTTATTAAGGCATTGCAAAGCAAAGGGGTTAAGGTAATTGCGTTGACATCTTGTCCCACGGGTGAGCACAAACAGATTGGAAAAATCGAAGATTGGCGTGTTTGGCATTTGTTATCATTTGGGATAGATTTTAGAAAGTCTTTCCCTGAACAAGCTGATTTGTTATTCACGGATTTCTCTCAAACGCATGCTCCGCTTTTTAAAGATGGTATTTTGTTTGCCAATCGGTATACAAAGAAGGGACCTTTGTTAGTAGCTTTTCTTGAAAAAGTTGGTTGGAGGCCTAGGGAGATTGTCTTTATTGATGATTCGGCAGGATCGGTGCGATCTGTAGAGGAGTCAATGAAGAAGATAAACATAAAATGTACGGGGCTGCAGTATTTAGCAGCAGATAGGTTTTCCAAAGATATGGATCGAGTTTCTATCAAGCTAAAAGTTCAGAGTTTAATAGAAAAAGGACGATGGGTTCCTGGCTTAGGCGGAAGCCCTAGTTTCTAATTTTAGAGAGGATTTTCAATGACAGGGAAGAAAATGATGAGGAAAGGTTGTATTATGTATGGAGCCAAAAAGTTTTTATTTTCCATTGTTGGGACTTTGGTCCTAGGTTTTATGGTTTTTGCAACAGTGTCTTGCATGAAGAAAAAACAGGATGAAGAACTTTCTCTTTTTATTGAAAAGTTTAGACAAGAATATAAAAGGCCAGGTGCTGGGCAAATTCTTGGATGTCATGAAGCTGAAACCTAAAAAAGTAATTTTTTTAGATGATAAAGAATCCCAGGTAAAATCTGTTCAGGAGGAAATGGAAAAGCGAGGGATTATTTTTAAAGGCTTTGTTTATCGAGCAATTGATACATTGCCTCCGAAAGACTTTGATCAAAAGATTCTTGATTATCAATTAAAATATTTTAAAGAACATGACGAAATTATTTCTGATAAAGAGGCTCGAGAGGCTGTTTACTCTGAATAATTTTAATTTGGGTTAAGGAGAGAAAGTGGTGTCCTACTCTGAGCCTGCCCGCCATAGCTTGTCCTGGGCGTACGCCTACGCCCGTTGGGCTTCGTCGCACAGGCCGAAATTTTAGCGAAGGCGGCAGAGCGACGGAGGGACGATTTCCGAACTTTTTTGACTGGGGAAGTTAAGGTCTACTGGTGTGAAGCCAATGGCGGCGCATCTGGGCCGCCTGTCAACCGGCCTTTTGTAGAGGCTTCTCCTTAACCAGAAGGCTATTTACAAGCTGCCCATTTCAATGGGTAGTAGTTGACCTTCTTATTTTATTTTGCATAAGATTTAAAATAAAAGGTTTTTCGAGTTTTATTTTGCTATGATGAAAAAAATCATAAGTTTAATCGAAAAGGAGCATGCAATGTTTGAATGGGTAAGTACTATACTGAAAGCGTTCATTTTTTCTCTATTGGCTTCATTGGGGTTTGTTTCGAATACATCAGTGCAAAAGATTTCTTCAATTCACGAAATTAAAAGCCAACTAGAATCTGTTTCTCAAGAGACCTGGGTTATTTTTGATGTTGATGATACGCTTACTTACAAAGCTTCTAATATTATTTTTCAGCCGTGGTTTCGTAAAACTGAAGTGGGTAAAAAATTTTTTGCTCAACTTAGAAAGCATAGCAAATCTAAAGAAGATCCTCTAGTTT
>Ga0233415_10001352_pt1 | contig 10660 bp, 13 predicted proteins | sample Na_anoxic_12_MG_FD_188631 | JGI IMG/M metagenome (GOLD analysis project Ga0233415, IMG submission 188631) | Seawater microbial communities from Saanich Inlet, British Columbia, Canada - Na_anoxic_12_MG | ecosystem: Environmental > Aquatic > Marine > Inlet | place: Canada: British Columbia...
GCTGGAAGTGTATCGGTTGGGTCTGCTCTTCTATTTGTTAAGATAGAAATCAATATTGGGTTTTCTAAACCATCATCAAGAACAGCAAGACCACTTTCAGTTTCAATATCCATCCAATCAATAAATGATTGGAATATTTTTAAATCACCTTCTATTAATGAAGAACTCATTTAATCACCTATCTTTACAGAACCACTTGAAGAATCAATAAAACCATCAACAACAACTGGGTTTGGGTTCTTCACACCAACAGCTGGTGCACCTGCACCACCAGTCACTTCAACAATAAAAGATAATGCAGGTATTGTTACTTCAACAGTATCATTTTCTCTTGCAGCACCTTCTGTACCATTATTAATATTTACTTCAGCACCTGTTACTTTTATACCATCACTTGTTAACTCTATTGTGTTTCCGTGAATATCCCAAAGTGTAACATCACCTTCTTGTTTATCTTTTGGCCTTCCCTGTGGGTAACCTGTTTTTAAAACAACTGAATTTGACCTATCACCACCTTGTGAACCAATTATTGCTGAGGCTTTCGCTGGTGGAACAGTTGATAAACCATACTCTTGAATTCTTTCTAGTGTTTTTAAAACTTCAGAATCTAATGAAGAAACATCTAGAAGCTGAACTTCAGTTGAATCATTTATCTTATCAACAATAGCTTTTGTAATAATCAATCTTAACCTGGTAAAAACCTTTTTAAAATTAGATTCGATTTGTTTAATCATTTTATTCCAACACTGTTTGAAGGGTTTGATAAGTATGTTCTAACATCACTTAAACCAACAGCTGTTATTGTTCCATTCTGTTTTGTGTATTCATAGTTTATATTTGATATTATTCTTGATTCGCTTACTTCCCATTTATCGTGAAATAACTGTGTAACAAGTCCAAGATCCCATATATCATCACTTTCTTCTTCTGTTCTATTTTGTCTAAAACCCCACATAGAAACATTGTAACTTTTTGACTTACCTGCTCTATATTGTGCTTCATAATTAGCTCTTCTTTCTAAATCCTTTTGTGTAGATTTAGAATCAGCAACAACAACTTTTGGACGATATAAAGAAACATTCTTATCTGTTACTTTTGCAACTTGTTGCAGTTGTTCTTTTGTCCATGCTTTACCATCACCTGAATCTTGTCCTTTTACATATATAGCTGAAAATCTTTCTGAGTAATCAAGGTCTTCAGATATTGATTTTATATTACCAGGTCTTTCAATTTTTTGTTTTGCTTTCTTCAGTGATGCAATAGTTATTTCAGTGACTATAAGTTCACCTTTATTACTGGTGTAAGCTATAACACCGATCATTCTACAAAGTCGCTGAATGGTGTCTGCTGCTGTTTCACCATTTTGAATTGAAAAAGTTTTTATCTTTGTATAAATATTACAAATAACTTTTATTTTAAATGGCCTGCAAATATCATTTATAATCTGTGTAACTGTTTTGTTTTCAAAATAACTTGTTGAAGTTATCGCTGAACAATCAACCAACACTGATGTTACATCTCTACCACCAATAGATAAAGTTGTTTTATTTTTATCTTCTGATTTACTTCTTGTATCAACTGTTGCATTAATAAGTTGTTTTTCACCAACAAATATTTTTACATTTGTTTGTGGTTGTATCTCATCAGTGATTGAACCAGTAATGTTAAACAACTTTATTGAGAAAGAACCACATAGTGAATCTAAAGATCTTCCAATTGAAAAATGTTCCCAACCAGAAATTCTTTCATTATTAATTACCACTGATAGTATGTTACTCATTGTTTACAATCGCTGTTACTGTTCCACTGATAAAGAAAGGATTGGTTACATCGTTTCTTTCTATTATGTTTTGTTCTTTTTCTAAATCACCATATATTGAATTTGATATTGTTACTGATGGTAAAGATGTGTCTAAAACTTCATAGTTGTAAACATCACCCAAACCAACAGTTCTTTTATCTGAATCAAAATAAACTGATTCTCTTAAATCTCTTAATGATTCTTTTAAATCATTTGAAACACTGTTATCTAGTTCTATTCTATCAAAGTATGGAAACAAGATAGATTGTATTTCAATTGCTTCTTCTTGTGATTCATAATTAATTGTTGCTAATAATCCAGACATTGAAACAACTGCATTATATAGATACATACTATCTATAATAGAGTTAGGATTTTCAAGGTCAACCACATTATCATAACTATCTGCAATGTTTTTAATTTCAAAAAACTGTCTTTTAGAAACATTCGAACCTGTTAGTAAATTAATCCCTTCAACCGCTTCATCTCTTGCATCAGCACCATATAGAATCAATGCTTGAAATTCATTTGCAAGATCTTCACCTTGAAATATTAATTGGTCTTTTCTTGCATTTATTGTATCAACTGCATTTTTAAAATCTGCATGTGATGAAACAATTTTCTTTGCATTATCAATTACACCAACACCAACATCTAATGTTTCAACAAGTTCATTTGCAACATCAATTGGGGCCTGAACTATTGTATATACTTCATTAAAGAATTCATTTATCTTTTCAAGTGCTGTATCTCTTTTATCAAATATATCTGTTTTAGTATCAACAATTTCTTTTGTTAATCTATCATCAGAATCTTGTATTGCTGAGATAGTAAATCTTACCATTCTACCCTGATCAACTACTTCAGAGAAAGAACAACTTAATATTTGAACAACACCTGAACCTAGATATGGGTGAACCAATAAACCTTTTTCATGTTGTTCTATTTCATTAACTAATGTATCTCTTTTTGAAAAATAATCATCAGCAAGAATAAAAACATTTAATGAAAATCTTTGCGGTAACCTTCCAGTATCTTCAATCTCAGCACCATCAACACCAGGGAATTCATGTACAACTTTTCCCCTTCCAATAGTCGCTGTGTGTGACTCCATGAAGAAAGGTGCACTTCTGTAAGAACCTTGTCTATATCTTTTAATCCAACCTGATTCAACCATTAGAAAGAATACCCTGTTAAAAGTGGTCCTTTATCAAGTTCAATTTGTGGATTACCACTTTCTTTTACAATCTGTGCTGAACCTGGTAGATTATCAAAAATAACTCTTGTGACATTATCTTCACCACCAACATTTCTTAAACCACTTCTCATTTTATCCATTGATGCGCCTTGGTCATCTGTAATAGTTTGACCTAGTGTGTTGAAACCCATTGACTGTAATTCACTTGTATCAAATAATGTTGTCATTATTCCACCAAGTGCACCAAACACCATTGAATCTGTAAATTCAAGTACCTTATCAACAAGGAATGAAAACATATCAACCATCCATGAAATACCTGTTCCAAGTGGTGTGCTTTTTAAATCTTCAAAAAAGATACTTTTAAGTTTACCACCAATCGCTGAAAAGAAAGGTGATAACTTTTCCCACCTTGATATAATGTACATTGGTATAATAAGTAATGGGTTTATCACTGCAACTATTGATGCAACAACTTTTCCAAACACTGTATCAAGATTTCTTGCAGCTGCTATAAATAAACCAAGGTTTAAAACAACTGCTGCTATACCTGCAACAGCAATTGCTATTGGTGAAGATAGAACAGCCATAACACCACCAGCTGTTGCAATAACACCAGCTAGTGAAGTAAACAAAGTGACCGCTGAAGATGCCATAATTAACAATGGGCCTAACGCTGCAACTAAACCTGCAACAATGATTAATGTTTTCATTATTGATTTTGGTAGTTTTGCAAACACACCAAGAACTTTTGTTACTGTTGATAAAACAGAAGTTAATGCATCAAGAAAACCTGATTCACCAATTCTTATTGCTAAACCTTCAAGACCTGCAACAAATCTTGCAATTGCACCAACTGCACCTTTATTCATTGTCTGTGACATTCTTGCAGCCCAACCATCAACATTCTGTAAAGATTTTGATAGTTGAAGAAAACCTTTTTCACCTCTTGCAATATTATCTAAAATACCACCTGATGCGCTAATTGCTCTTTTACCAAATATATCATTTAAAACTTGTATCTGTTTTACTTGAGATAGTTTTGAAATCTTACCTGCAAGTTCACCAAGTAGTGTTTTAAAATCTTTTATCTTACCGTTATTACCTGCAACTTTAATACCAATAGATTCAAGTGCTTTTGCACCTGCTGCTGCTGGTGATGCAAGGTTAATCAACATGGTTCTAAACGCTGTGCCTGAAAGAGTTCCTTGGATACCCATATTTCCAAAGAAACCAGTTGCAGCTGCTGCATCCTCTAGTGATACACCGAACTTGTGTGCAATAGGTCCAACCATCTTCATCGTATCAAATAACATTTCCATATCAACATTTGCACTTGCAGTTGTTGCTGCAAGTATATCTGCAACTTTACCACTTTGTGTTGCATCCATATTAAATTGAGCCATGATATTAGATGTAATATCTGCTGCTCTACCTAAATCAATTTGTGATGCTGCTGCAAGATCAAGAAGAGCTGGTATTGTAGACATTATTTCATTTACTTCAAAACCTGCCATCCCTAGAAAAGACATTCCTTCAGCAGCTTCTGTTGCTGAAAACTTTGTTTCAAGCCCAAGTTTTTTTGCTTGAACTCTCATCATTCCCATCTGTTTTGTCGAAGCCTGGGTTAATGCTTCAACCTTGTTCATTGATGATTCAAAACCAACAGCAGTTCTTGTTATAGCAATACCAGCACCAACAATAGGAAGAGTCAAACCCATAGACATTTTACGTCCAATTGCATTTGTCTTCTGTGCTGCTTTGTTTATTGTCTTGAATTGTTTTTCAAACTTAGATGAAAATTTATCAATTCCAGCAATAACAATTTTAACTGGTTTTAGTGTTGCCATTTGTTAACCTTGTTTCTGTCTGTTTTTAATCAATGCATCAACAACAGTAGACCAAAATTTTATTTTTGGTGCTGTTAGTCTATCAAGTTCTGATGGGGGCCAATGGAATTCACAAGCAAATTCTGCTAGTGATAATTTCCATCTTCTAGGGAATCTTACAAAAAATTCTGAACAACATTTTGACAAGTAGTGAAATCTTTCATAGTCATTTTTTTAATAACAGGTGTTTCTACACCAGTCATAGAAGAAACAATTCTGAATGTGTCGCCTAATACTTGTCCTGAAACAGGCATTTCTGCAAGATCACCTGCTGTTGGTTCTTTTTTGAAAGTTAATTCTGAGTATGTATCATCACCAAAAGGAATTGGTGATGATAATTTAACTGTGATAGGTAAAGAAATTTCACCTTGTTCAATAAAAGATTCTATTTCTTTTCCTGTGTATGCTTGTTTTGACATAATGTTTTTCCCTTACTTTATGTTCTGTTAATTTATTTTACTTCTGTTGCTGAAATTGCTTCAAACCTTGCTTCAATTTCACCTTCACCTGTGTTTTGTTTACCATCAGCAGCCCACCATGCATTTTTGAAAATCCATGTTTTACCGTTCGCAAGTTCAAGTGTTATTGATGAATTTGTAACATCATAAAGATCTTTAACAATATCAAGGTTTGAATTATCTGCAAGGTTTCCTTCAAGATAACAATCTTGAACTTCTTCTTTATACCCTAATCGCTGGGTAGGACCTTTCTTTGTTGAGCGTTTTTTACCGCCTGGGTTAAAATCCCAATCACCAGCTAGTTCAAGAATGTTACCATCTTTTTTGATAAAGATGGTTCCAGCTCTTCTGTTTGTATTATCAGCCATTTTTTCAATTCCTTATTGAAGTTTAAATTGGTTAATTCCAGCACCAACAATAAATTGATTTACTAGATCTGGTTTAATTAAGAAATCAAGTCTATTTGAGTTCTGTGTGTTACGCTGAACAGAAATAGTTTCTTTAAATTCATCAATGTTTTCTGCAAGTCCCAATGTTTCCCAATCTTCAGCAATTGCAATTAATTCTGCTTTTGCAATGTTTGGTGTAATAACTTGTATTCCTTCTCTTATTCTTTCTGCATTATCTGCAAGTCGAGCCCTTCCATATTTTGTTGAAAGTTGTGCAACTACATCATATCGCATGAACATTAGAATGAACATTGTTGTTTGATATTGATAAGCAATATCACTTATACCTGCATCATTTTTAAGATACATTGTAACCATACCAAAAGTTTGTGGTCCACCAAATGAATTTGGATTCAATGTACATACACCATTTTTTGTTAGTGTGTTCAATGTTGAAGGTTCGTGCCTATCAATTTCAATTGGTGGTAATAGGTTACTTATTGTAATTCTGTGTAATGGTCTACCAACATCACCTGAAACAGATTTTGCAACTTCTGATGCAACAAGTGTTGAAACATACATATAATGCTGTGTGTATTTATAGGCATCAACAACTGTAATTGATTGTGAATTTCTTAATGAATTAGTTGCAAAAGTTATTGTGTTTGCAGCTGTATCATTATACCCAATGTATGCAATACCATCTTGTTGAACTTCAGGACCAAAACGTCTTTCCATTTCAGTTTCAAGTAAACCAAGATTTGTATCATCATTAAAAGGGCAAACAATAATATTAAACCATTTATTAACAATACCTGCAATTGATCCTGTTACGTCTGCTGCACCTGTACCTACTAAGTACTGAACATCAATCACACCTGTACCTGCTGGGTACTTATCTTTTTGATAATATGTGTTTCTCACATCATGATCATTACCAAGTACACCAGTGTACTGTATTTCTAAGATTAAATTATTCGGTTCTGAACTTTCAACACTAAAACCATGTTCAGATGTAGTTTCATCTATCTTTGCACCTAACTTTGCAAAAACTGTGTCTTCATCTTCACCTGCAAGAACTGGAACAGATACACGGTAACCATCTAGGTATACCATATATTCACCATTTTCTGATGCAGTACCTGATGCACCAAGAATATATTTTGATGTTGTTCCTGCTGGATCTGGTACAACTATACAATACACTGGTGTAAAAGTGTTTCTTGAGAACCATCTTTTGCACAGCATGTGAAGATTTGAACCAATACCAAATTGTTTTGCAGCATCATCAGCATTTGTAACAAGAAGTGGGACTTCTTCATCAGCTGAAGATGTTGATAGTTGGTGACCCATAATCAAAGCTTGAAAAGGGAGTGTTGAAGGTCCTTCAAAAGCACCTGATGGGTCAAATTCAATACCAATAAATGGGATCATTATATCATTAGATATTGCCATTTTATTTCCTTGTGTTGTTAATTATTTGTTTTAATTTGCATTGGTTTAGTATTTTCTGTGTTTTCAGTAGTGATAATTTCACCATCAACACCTTCAAGATACTTTAATTTTTTATCTGAAATTGCATCTGCAATATATCTTACACCAACTTGAATACTTACCGCTGAATAAAGGTTTTCTTGTCCGTCGTCAAAATTATAAGGTGATGTTTTTCTTAGAATTAAACCTTCATTATCACCTTGTTCTTTTCCAGTTATTTTTTCAAAAAAGATATCTTCATTTAAAACATCTTCAATTTCACCAGCATATTCATTTAACTTTAAATCTGCACCTTCAGTTGTGTTTATTAACACATCAATTTTAATATCAAAAATATTTCTATATGTTGATATTATAAATTCACCACTACCTGTTTTTTTTGTGTTGTCTTCTTCACCACTGTAAATGAATACACCAGGAACATGTTCAAGAAGTGTTGGGTGTGGTCTGTTGCATTGAACATTCTTTAGTGTAACAAGTTTTGATTCTTTTAAAGCTTTCTTTATGTTTAATAAAAAGAAATTTCTTTTATTCACTTTTTGAATCCCTTATAAGATGTAATGTAACAGTTCCAACACCATCTGGTTGTTTATCAGTTACATTATATTTAATACCTCTTACAGTTACAGTATCATTGTTTTTTGGTTCTCTTAATAATTTAGATTCTTGTAATCTAATTATCATTTCTCTACTTGAAGATGTAATTTCCATTCCAACAGATGCTGAGTTAAAAGCATTGTTAACCAATGATTTGTAAATTGCTGTTTCCCCTGTTGTGTGTATGTAAGAAACATTTTCAGCAAAACAATCTGTGTCAAAAATTATATCTTCAAGGTCTTCTTCCATGAAATCAATAAATGGTCTAACACCAATAGTTGTTAAGTATGGTGTAGGTATTTCACTTATGTTTTCATAAGAAGGAACATTTAAGCTTATCATTATAGTTTAAAAATTTTGTTTGGTCCATTATCCCAAACTATTGTAAAATCAGTTCCATCAGGTAACACTGGTGTGAAACTATCATTTATAAAAACAAGTGGTGATGTATTATAAGCACCACTGTTTTTTAATATTACTATTGCACCAACTTCTTGTGTTGATTCTAGTGAAGCAAAAACAACATCATTTGCATCAAACACTGCACCACTAAAATCAATACTAGAAAGTGTTTTTTCTGCTATTACAGCAGCATTAGGTATATCTGATTGGTATTCATCAAGATCAAGATCTGGTGTATAAATAGAAGTGTCAACAAGTAACACTTCAAATTCATCATTGATAAGGTCAATGTTTCCTATTCCAATATTGTTTTTACCTTGAAGATAAATACCGCTCATTTATTACCCTAGTTCAGTTTCAGATATTTCTTTAATAAGTTTACCAGCAAGTTTTTTGCCAATACCCTTAACATTAAGAAGATCTTGTTCTTTTGCTTCTTGTAACTTTTCAAATGAATCAAATCCTTTTTCAATCAATTGATCAGCAAAAGATTCTTCCATGTTGTCAAGTTGCATGAATAATTCTTTTACTTCAGAATTATCTTTATTCCCTTCAGAAAGTTCAACATCTTCAAGAACAAGAACCTTTGCAGGTTCTTGATCATTTAATTTTGAAGCTGTTTCAATATCCATTGGAAATACTGTTTTAGGTTCGTAGTACTTACCATTATATTTTATTGAATATAATGCTTGTACTTCAACCATTTGTATTTCTTCAGACATTGTAACCCCTGTTAAGCAAGAACAGTTGCACAAACAACTGCATCTGGTTGATGATTGATTACCGCAGGTGATGATTGAAGCATTAACCAACGTGTTGAAGGATCTTCAGTAACCCATGTTTTAGGGAAACGAGGTCCAACAAAATTAATATCAACTTCAGAAATCATTCCATAGTGTCGTGTAAAGCGTAAACCTTTAGCGATAACAACAACTTTCTTTGGATCAATTAATTCTTTTGTTGATGAAGTATCTTCATCATAATAACCTTCATTGTAACCCCATAGAGAAAGACCTGATTCAAGATCTTCACCAAAGTATTTCACACCTTTAGGTAGTTTCTGAATATCAATTTCACCCCTACGAATTCTACGACGATCAAGAGCACCAATGAAACCTTCATTTCTTAACATTGCAGCAGATGCTTCTGAACCAAGAATTGCATCAGTTGCATTTAGCCCTGAATCAGCATATACTTTTTGTGCCCAATTAACCAAATCAGCTTGAATATCAGCTGTTGATGCACTCCACAAATCAACACCAGTTAACACTGGAAGGTGTGATGTTGCCATTCCTGTGTTAATTTCCCAATCTTGGCCCTCACCAGATACAACAACTTTACCTGTTTGTATCATCTGTGCAGCCATCCATTCCTCACGACGGAAAATCATATCATCAAATTCTTTAAGGGTCTTACCCATTTCAGAAGAAATGAATTGTTGTGGTGTTTGACCATCATAAACAGTTAAACCTGCTCTTCTGGTTAATGCTTGTTCAGGGTTCCATTCACGTTTAATTTTGATGTATGGAATTGTGTGTGTTAATGTTTTGAAACCTTCTTTGGAAATAACTTTTCCTTCACGCACTGGTGAAACAAAAGGGGCCATCTTTTTACCATTACGCACAACATCAATATCAATTGTTCTTGTGTCGTGTGTTTCCATACCGTTTACAAAGGTGTCAAGTAGAAAGCTTCCTGGAACATGAATTTGTTCAAGAACAGCTAACATGTTTCTTCTTTTATACATACTAATAGACATAATTTATTTTTTCCTTTTCACCAATTAAGCAGGTGCTATTGAATCGTTGTTTGCTGTTTGCTCAAGAAATACACCTTTAGTTCGTGCATCTGCTTTAATTGTTGCTGCATCACCAGTACCTGTAAATACAAGTGATCCAATATTAAAATGACCTGCAATGTAATCAACAACAGATTTATCACCTTCTGCTGCAAGGAAAACAGTTTCTTCTGCAAGAACACCATAGAAAACTTCAGCACCATCTTCACCATCAGCTGAGTATGGAACAAGCTTACCTGTTACACTATCAAGTGCAATTACTGTACCTCTTGCATAAGTTGTATCAGCACCAGGTGCAGTTAATACAATTGAAGTTTCAGTTACAACAGGTTTTCCACCTGCAATTAAATTATCTTTTACAACGCTTTGACTTGTTGAAGTGCTCATTATTTAACCACCATTTCATTACCGTGAATTTGTTTGTGTTTTGCTGTTGCTGATGACACCGCTGCATTAACAACATCTTCATCAACAGTATCTTCATCATTTGCAGTTGCTTCTGGAACAGCATCTTGCGCAGCTGGAACTTCTTCAGTTGCTGATACAAGAAGTTTACCTTCACTCTGAACAGAAGCAAGAGAAGATTTCATAATTTCATCTTTTGCTTCAATGATAGCAACAGCCATTTTTCCCT
>Ga0233415_10001356_pt1 | contig 10655 bp, 5 predicted proteins | sample Na_anoxic_12_MG_FD_188631 | JGI IMG/M metagenome (GOLD analysis project Ga0233415, IMG submission 188631) | Seawater microbial communities from Saanich Inlet, British Columbia, Canada - Na_anoxic_12_MG | ecosystem: Environmental > Aquatic > Marine > Inlet | place: Canada: British Columbia...
TTCATTTTATTCCCAGCAAAACGACCGGGAGGTAAAGCATTTCGTGATGCACTCATTTGGACATGCATGGCACGCTAGTATGAAGGGCGGTAAACGTGTCGGTTGGATGAATAGCTCACGTAAAGGGCGCGGTGTTGTACCAATGGAATACGAAGGTGAAACCATCTGGATAGCTAAAGGGTCTGACCCAACGACGATGGCACATTTCACGCGGTTCTCGGCAGGTTTACGTGGTTGTTTAAACTCAGCGGCTAAAGCTACAGCACACTTTTTCATTGATGTTGCAGGTAACCTGGTAATTGTAGGGGATTGTAACGATGTAATGTTCACGTCCCAGGGGGTGAGCAAGACAAGTTGTGGTGTGGAAATGGAGGAGGCGTTTTATCTAACAAAGGATACCAAAGGTAAGGGGAATAAAGCCGTCTGGAAACCTGGTGGAAAGCCTCCAGGGTCTGCGGGTAGTATCGAGTATTTTGCGTATTCCCCACTTCAAATGCTTACACTAAGTATCCTCATTAAGAAATTGGAAACTGTATACCCCAAATTACGTGCGCGTAATATTTCTTTTGACAGGCGAAAATTCACAAAAAACGGTCCAGGGGGTTATACAATGCATGATTTTATTAAGGGCTCGCATCACATGGATATATCACCACACTTCTTAAACCAAGAGTTGTGGGATGCTTTTTTTACATTGGTAGATTCACATACCCATATTAATCCAACTAACGTGTTTAAGCCTCGTCAGAAATATAAGGATTCTGGGCAGTCTCAGATGGTGGAACCCATGTCTGAGCAGGAATTAACAGCGGTAACTGAGCGGATGTATAAATACGCCGAGGATACTGGAGTTGCAAAAAACCGTGCAGCAGTAATTGCACAAGCATCTAAGCAAACGGTTAACGATTCCGCAGGTACTAATGCGACACGTGAGTCTAAGAAGGTGGCGCAGCAGGTAGCTTCTACCGTGAAGACTTCACAGCAAACGCAGAATCCCATACAGGAATTACCTAATATTAATCTACCTACCGGAGCGGATGGCTTGCAGGTAGGGTCTGATGATATGTGGGAAAATGAGTGGTGGGGAGAGGCAGTACCGGAATGAGTAAATACGATATACACTTTCAACCAGTTTCTCCGGATGAGACACACGGGTTTAAGTGCTTTGAGTTTGGGTTTAAAGCAGCATTGAAAGTTAAAGGCCCACAGGCACTTGTGAATAGGTGGGTAAAGACTTTAATGACACCTCTTGGGAGTGACCCACTGTACCCAGAGCGAGGTACTACCTTGAGTAATATGGTGGGAGGGAATATCAGCAGTATTTCAATTGATTTACGTGACCTCGTAACTATGGCAATTGAAGATGCTAATGAGCAGGTAAAGGAGCAAGACCTAGAAGGGTACTTTGCAGATGACGAGCGCTTACAGAGTGCTGAACTAATGGAATTTGAAGAGAGCGCAGACGGTTTTGTTGTGTGGGTTCTCATTAAAAACGTCGCAGGGGACTCGTTACCGATTCCTTTGATGACACTGTCGACAAGGTGATAAGATGACAGAATATACAATATCAACTGCTGACCTTCGCGATGCTGAGAATTTTCTCGTAGAATTCCAATCGGAGATGGTACCCGAGGCCAACCTGGAGAAGGGTGGAGCTGTTAGAGACATTCTCATCCAGGGATTTGCATATTTGTATGCGTTTTTACGTGGTGAAATAAGTCGAGTCGAGGCACGCCAGTCGTTGTTGTTGATACAGGACGGACTGACAGACAACGATGACATTTCACAGGCCGTAGATGAACTCTTGTCGAACTGGTTCTTAACTCGAAAGAGTGGAACACTCGCGACCATGACTGTACGTTTACACTTCACTGAGAAGAGAGCCCAGTCGATACCACTCGCATCGCAGTTTTGGCGTACGAACACTACAGTGTTTGTACCGGATTCGACATCGGACCCTTATCTCATTTCTGAGGAGCAGTTATTCCCTATCTTCGACACGAGTGGGGAATTATTGGACTACGTAGTGGATATACCCCTTGTTGCTACACGTTCCGGAACTGGCTACAACCTTGACCCTGGTAATTTCGTCAGAGTCACAGTTCCTGGAGGGCTTCCCTATTTCAGTTATGCTGAGAATACAGAGGCATCAGACGGGGGTGAAGGTATAGAATCATCCGCGGAGATGATTGACAGGGCAGACACTGCTATTGCAGTACGCAATCTTATTAACAACAGGTCGTGTGATTCCACATTACAGGAATTGTTTCCCACGATAACAGAGACATTGACGATTGGGATGGGAGAATCAGAACAGGTACGTGACCGGCGTACTGAAATTGCACAACACTTATCCCTCAATATTGGAGGACATTACGATACGTACCTCACGTTACCTCTAACAACTGTGGAGGAGAACCTGACTATCGGAGGTTATTTTGTACGTCCCGATAATGTAGTAAATGTTTTCCGTGACCCTGAGCTTACATACGACCTTGGGAACACTTTTACATCCCTGGATGTTCAGCCGGGACATATTCTTTTTATTCGAGACGGTATAACTGGCGCTCCTAGGGGTTATCACATCCTTAGTGTTACAGACCATGAGTTGGAAGTGAGCTTGAATACCCCCTTTGCTGAAGCTTCGGATGAGATGGATACGAACAGTGTACTCTACTCAATTGGGTGGTTAAGTCCTGGGTTTGCTGAGATAGAATTCACCACGTCTGTGTATATCCGTACAGCAGGTCCGAGTACCCTCCCAGCGTACGAGGATGTGCCCTACGGCACCTCTAGGCGTGTGCAGGCTCCGGGTACTGTTATCTTAAGTGGGAAGCCTGTGCAGGACATCTCATGGGTGGAGATAACAGACCCTCCAGCGTCTTTATCACCGCTGATTGACCCTTCGTCCGATACCATCATTTTCTATAACCGGATTAATACCACCCCAGTGGTACCACTAGAGCCGGCATACACGCAGTATCAATTTACGGTCCCTAACTGGGAGATGTCGCAGTCTATGGATGCGACCAATAAGATTTATCTCGGAGGAATTACGACACCTCCTGCGTCAGATTTTGATGGGTATAATCTGCGAGTGGTTTACAGGACCTTAAGTGCCTTTAGTGATATGCATACTTACGTAGTAAATCGTAATAACAGAGTCGCTGCTGCAAATCATTTAGTACGGGCACGGCACCCAATTTGGATAGAGGTAAACATCCCGTACAGGTTGAAAGTGACAACCAGTGACACACTGGATACAGACGATGCAGCACAACAAGTAGCTGCCCACATTAATGCGTTTGACCCGAATGATGATTTAGACACATCAGACCTTTCGTCTTTTGTACGCAATAACTTTAGTATGGTGGGTGCGGTTTACCCTCTGGAGATTTATTACCATTTGGATTCCCCCGATGGGCAACAAGCGTTTTTCTCCAGTACGGATATTATCTCAATATTCTTAACGACGAATAATGGAGTGTCTATCGAGAATGGTGAGGAGATTACTCCACCACAGGACTTGATAAACCGTGGTATCGGGCCGACATTAGCTGCAACAGTAAACACTCTGACGGGATTAGAGATGGAAGTATCTGATAACGTGGCGGATTGGCTTGAGTACATTGGAGTGTCTGACCGTACAGTTCACTACCGTACCACTGAGGATATGATTACCTTTGAGTTGAGGAGCTAATATGCCTTTGGATATAGGAGACAAGCATTCAGTTTTGTTTAGAGGTCTCTCGGGATTTTGGCAGAAGTTTTTTAAGGATGCGCAAGACATTGAGGCGTATTATCAGGCATCTGAAATATACCTCGGACAAGTTTATTTAGACCTCTTGAGTAGCATTTTAAATATCGGGATTATTGATACCCCTGTATTTAATCGGGAGTATTGGAAATTATTTACTGTTAAAGAAACTGAATTGAATTTCATGGCCGGAGCAGTAGCAACCGACGACCGTTATGTATATGACATGCCGGGTGATACTGTGAGTGTAGATTACTTACAAAACGCCATTCTGGAGCCGTCTATTGTGATGGAGCGTGATGCTGATTTTGAAGTAGTAGATAACGATGGTCTTATTAGGTTTTATGAAGACCCGTTTAGTGCAGACCAAGATTCAGATGGGAACTATATGCCCACTCCTGGTGTAGCGTGGCGTACCGTGAGGACAGCTGTTGGTAACGCGATGTACGATACAGGGTTGGCTCAGTACTTTCCATCTGTATTTAAGTCAGGTTCTTATTATGACGAAGGTGTTTATCGAGGAGATACCGCTAGAATTCTTGCGTATAGAGGTAATCTGTTACGTGAAGGCTTAGCTGGGTCGATTCAAAATGTTGCTCCTTTGAGTATATTTCACGGAACAGGTGTGGGAATTTGTAAAGCAGGCGACATTATTCAAGTATATGACCATGCGGGTGCTGCGCTGGACCCCAATGATGTTTGGAAGGGTTTTTACATTGTAAAGGAAGTAGCCAGCACATTACCTAATCAAGCAATTCTAGAGCCCTTGACTGTGGGTACGACTACTGGAAACAGCACCCTAAATCTATATTGGAAACAGTTCAGTGCCACGTACTTTGGAGTGAATGGTGCGTCAGCACCCAGCCGCCCGCTACTACCCCCTTGGGTTGCGACTACCATCTATGGCGTAGGTAATCTCATACAGTCAGATGAGGGAGACCAGTATGCTTGTATAGCGGGAGGTACTAGTGGCACAGTTGAGCCTACGTGGGATTCCACAATTGGAAATACCACCACGGATAATACGATAACGTGGGAACGGCAGGCTAATGCTGAGATTCCTACTGCCCAAGCACTACAATCATTCAGAGACTATGAGATTGATTATTACGAAGGTATGACGTTGGTAGGTACTACAGAGAACCCCCTCCCTACTGACCTGAACGGTCCGGTGGTCGTGGCTGTTGTTCGCGATTCTCCTGAGCCGGAGGGGTACGGTACAGCTGTGAGTTACCTCGATATGGCACCTGCCCCCTGGCCCCCAATAGTGCCCTTTCCTGTAGGTGGTCCTGGAACAATAACAGATTTAGGAATGCGTCATATCATTCCAGGGTCTGTAAAGATTCAAGCATATAAGTGGCGAAGAGACCCCCTTATTTCCGTAGTCCCTATAGAAGAAGGTGTAGATTACACTGTGGATTATTTCAGAGGGTTAATCCACCAGTTGGAGTACTGGGACGATTCCTCACTTGGACGTTGTGACTATCAGTTCCAAGACGAAGTGGCATTATCTGGAGCTATGACCATTGAAGAATACACTGTGGGAAATGTACGCCAGTTGTCCTATTGGGTTCCAGAAGTGTCGGTCGATAGGTTTAACCTTTGGTACAACTACGGTTCTTTACTAAATCGATTTGACGCATCTTCAGAAGCATACAAAGCGTTTCTGATGGGCATTATGTATTTGTATATGTCCGGTCCAATACTACAACGTATTGAGTCAGCCCTTAACGTAGCTGCAGAATATCCCGTCGTGTCACAGGATGGGGAGATGTTGGTGTCGTATGATGATGGAGTCATTTCTTCAGGCTCACTGAGTGACATCACAGGGACTACAGATACTGTAACAATCCCCACAACTGAATACGTTTTAAGTGACTTGGATGTTGGAGGCTATATCATTTTTCCAAGCCCTCTGAATGCCTCCAATAAAGGTAAGTTTCAAATTACATCGGTGGATACAGTTTTAAATACTGCTGTGCTCGCCACCACATACGGGATGACAACTGAGACTGGAGTTGCGTGGATAATTTCCCATACGTACCTTAAAACAGTAACAACAGACACGAATGTTTATCAGTACCCGTACTTTGTACCTATTCGCGAGGATATTCAAGATACTATCAATTGGGATTCTTTAACCTTCGAAGCTTTCGAAACATTGACTACCGCCTTTACCGTTACGGATTACCTGGAAGACCCAGGTTGGTGGAAAGACAAAGTAATACCTCCAGTTCTGTGGGACGATGCTACCTGGCGCAGGAGGTCATCTACTCTGTTGTTTGAAAATATTATTGGAGCTACTGATAACGCGGAGATTGGAGACCCTGGATTATTCATCGGCGCGGACGAGGAGGGTACGGTATTGACACCCGCTGATTCCCGCCCACTGGATATTGATTCCATTATTTGGAGGACGGGAAATACCATACGTTACACATTTAATGACAGCCCTGACTTGCGTGATATTGCTGACACCTCAACGCTGGTGACTCTTGTAGTTATGTCAGCTACTAACGTATTAAATAACGGGACATTCACTGTGACCGACGTGGACGCATTTAATTACTGGGTGGATGTGACGAATATCACACGAACTGACCCCACCGCAGATGAGGCGTCAGGTAGTCCAGCAGAGTGTTCAGTTTCCGGTGCGATTATTCCTGTCCCTATCCACCGACACAACGTTGCCTTTATCCTGTTTGATAGATACTTGAAGGCCCACATGTATTACATTGAGATAGGGGCTGACCTCGAACTGGATAACCAATTCAGGACAGACCTCGAAGAGCTGGTACTGATTGCGAAGCCTTCTTACACGTACCCCGCAGTTGAACCTAACGCGATGTTTATAGATGATGTGGGCCTCACAGACACATTTGATTTACCCGTAATCACCTTAATATTCGGGGGAGATGGTAAAGACAGTTTAGCACTGGCAGATAATAATTTAATTATCGGAGACCCAGATGCTCCCTGGAATGTTGGGGATTTTTTCCGTTACGTTTCGGTGGCCGCTGCAGATACTCCATACAGTTACCCATCTACAACTGTTCCTGTTGGGACGGTGTTTACTCTTCCAGATTTGACAGCGGATAGTGTTCCGATACTGCTACAGCTCACTCTGACGCGAACTGTTGATGGTGAACCAGCACTTGAAGGTCGGGATTACACAATAAATTTACTTCGGGAAGACCCTGTAGGTACCCCCAATCCTGATGCTTGGGAAGTGGAGTTGTTAACTTCATGCACCACGTTGGCGACAGGTGGCCCACCTTACGCAATATTTGCTGCGTATACTCGTGCGGAACGTTTGAACGGAGCTTACGACACTACTCTTGGATGGACTCCCGTAACCTTAGGTGGTACAAACCCTTGGTATATCCGAGCGGCAGCATTGGACCCCACATCTCCAACATACGCTACAGACTTGGCAGCTCTGGTTCCAGAGCAAGTAGACCGTCCGGTACAACTAACCATTAACGATGGAGGGTCCTATACTTATCCATAGGTCCATGTTAAAGTGCAGCAAATACTGTACAGAGAGGTAATCAATGAATTTCCGTAATATTTTAGAACGCTTGCAAAATTCTTTAATGCGCAATAACGTAGGTCTCCGTGGCGACTTTGGGATGCAAGTTTTTGATGTAAGTTCAGGCACTCCTCGTCGAACTCTCAGGATACAAAAAAAGAATCAAATCACCAATGACGGACGTACAGCACTTTTGAACCTTATGGGTATAGGTGATTCAGCCGCCCCAGTGTGGACAGATGTACAGCGTGACAAGCGTATTTGGTCCCTCTCTGTAGGAACCAACGCGACTCCACCTGTAGTGACAGATACTCTTGCAACGATGACCGCTGTTTGGAATGACAGTTTCACATTCCCTACCGAATGTCAGATTGTCGCAACTCCTCCAAACACCTACTATCTGTCAATATCCAAGACTCTTCCTGCAGTGTCCGCGGCAGATGGTAGTACTTTGGCCGAGGCGGGAATTCTCACTTATGATAATTCTTTGTATGCTCGACAGATACACTCGCCTATACTAAAAACAAGCACCATGACCATTCAATATGATTGGCAGTTGGGTATCACGATAGTGTAAAGGAGATTTCGTATGGCTGACCAGCGTATATTTTTTGAACAAGGCTCATCTACTACCGGCGACTCAGGCGAGCGCGGGGATTCAACCGCCGTTGGAGGTGGTGTTGATTCCGTTAAACCTATTGCAGACGGGGAGCGTGCGGCGCAATCTATTTTTCGACGCCCTACCGAGAACATGCGACAGCGCACCGAGCGTCTTCGGGATGCCGGAGAAGAATCTAAATATCTCATAGACTCAGGTATGCGTTGGATATTGGCGGGAGGCCAAGCTACTGGTTTGTCAGCGGCTCCCGAGCCCATGCCAGGTATCACGGGATGGAATCCTGTAACGGGCGCGTTTGTTGCTACTGCCCCTATGGTAGTACAGCCAATAACGACACCTTCGGGAGATATTCAAGAGGATGCAATCTATGGTTTTCCATATGCTGCTCCAACTCCTCCTGCGGAACGTGTTACGTTTAATCCTATAGAGATAGGAGACCCTGCTACGGACGTTGATGCTTTAACAAATAAGAGGGCGTACAACGGTGCAAACCTCATCAAGATTGTTTGGGAATCCAAGTCTGCTGCGGAATTAGCGGGCGCTACCGTTCCCGGGTTCTGCGATGCTGTACTCTCGGGGGACCCTGTACACATTCTGACCATTTCTATTTTAGACACGGGAGCCACCCAGTTGGCGCAGCTAGATACCGCATTGGCGGCACTGGCTACACGGACTACGGGGACAGCAGGGTTAATAGGGGATATAGGCTTAGAGTACACTATTGGGGGAAGTACCGCTCAAGCTATGAGTATTGCCGATATTACTTCAGACTCTAAAGGCGCAGACTACCGTATGGTAGGTACTTTTGAGAGAGAAATTCACTACATTCCAACAGCCACTTTTGTAGATTTTTTTGCTGCGCCGAATTCATTAGCGGACGGAGACACTCTAGCGATACATTTTGCTGATTACGCTACCGATGCAGCAGCTGCGGACCCTCTTACAGGACGACGTGAGAGAGTACCTTCTAATATTTCATCAACATACCCAAATAGCACCACTGTTCTTGCAGCAGATTTGTTCATTACGTCCGACGCTGTTGATGTTTACAAGATTCCACTGTGCATCCCCATCTGTAAACGTATTGGGGATGACCTCTATTGGCTTGACGGGACAGTAATTACGGGAACCCAGTCCGGTGAACCTGTTTATATGGGGGAGCATGGTTACACTGTAAATAGAGTTGCGGCTTTTTCAAGTGGTATTGCAGGACAAGGGAGTGGCCTTGTAGGCAAGTCATTACATACAGACCCAGGGGGTAGTGATTGGAGTTCTCAGGCATTTTGGTATGCTGCACCCAGCACGGTAGAGGTCTGGTTGGATGATATACTGGACGCTGTAAATAATAAGCCATCAATAGATAATGCTGAAGTTATTACAGGTACCCGAGAACATCGAGCATTCGTAGTGTTTAACGAAGCTATTGCGCAGTCCGCTATAAAGTATAACGTTTCGCCTTATGAGCTGGCCGTAAACACAACAGTAATGGCGGCTGCAAATACGCTTGACGGAGGGGGTAGTAGTAAAGCACATGTTACTCGACACACAGACCTGTATACTTTAACTCCATATGATGCGCAACGCCACAATAGGTTGATGCAGGGATTTAAAGCACAGAGCCAAGCTGCAAATTATACAACGGGAGATGCCGACTTTGGTAAAATTACGCCTAATGTGGCAGTCTTCAGTCCCGGTGCAGCTTACGTAGGCGGTAGTTTAATTATTCAAGAAGAACTTACACTTAGTGATGTGTGGAATTCTGTTGCAACGGAAGGTGGCCTTACAGCGGAAGCAAAGACGGTACTAGCTTTACCCCCAGGGGGTGAATATAATTGCAAGTACCTATATTGTTGGTTACGCATTGATGGAACTATATGGTTAGAGCCTTGGGGGCCTGATATTTTGTCAGGTAATGAATCAACTTGGCGTGACCATACTACGATTTGTCAGCATCGCCCTATGACATTGAGCGGTCTTCCGCAGGGAAGTTTTTCAATCGACGATTATACCTTGGTTGATGTGGTATGGGTGACCCAAGGCAATGACGATAGTACCGCAGGAGCCGACGAAGATAAATTACGTATTGGAGTAACTTTTGAAATGGGTGGTGGATTAAACATCCTGGAAAGCGCGGCATTTTACACTGGAGCTGTTTGGGAAACCATAGCTCCTTATTTTTTAGGAATGGATTCTTTATCAGGGGCTGCAGGCGCGACTGCGTTGGAGTCTTATAGTAATGGTGTAACGGGCAGCCCTTCTGCGGGTAGAACTCCGGGAGTACCCGTGGGAGTAACGCGATTGGGTTTCATTAATGCCCGCTTGAATTGTACTATTGGAGGAGGTACGGACCGAGTGACTGTTAGGATAGGTGACAGAGAAGCTGCCGAGTCCGCGCATGCATGTGATAATTCTATTATGTCGGTAGGTGTATACACAGGCTCACCCTCTGCTAGGTTACCTGCACCACTCTACCTAGCTACCGTAGATAGTATGACCGCAAATTATATTCCTTGCGCTGAAGCTGCATGTCCAGTCTTTGCAGGATATACCGCAGGGTCCGGTGCAGGTTCAATTCCGCGAAGTTACCTTAACTATGAGTGGGAACAGACGGGTACTGCTAATGGGTACCTGTCCCTCGGGTGTAGGGGTTTTTATTGGGATAGGTACGGAACACCAGCAAATCTAGCTGCGTATCAACTCACGTATGTAGGGCCATAGCAAAAAAAAGACCTCCTTTCGGAGGCCTC
>Ga0233415_10001357_pt1 | contig 10649 bp, 13 predicted proteins | sample Na_anoxic_12_MG_FD_188631 | JGI IMG/M metagenome (GOLD analysis project Ga0233415, IMG submission 188631) | Seawater microbial communities from Saanich Inlet, British Columbia, Canada - Na_anoxic_12_MG | ecosystem: Environmental > Aquatic > Marine > Inlet | place: Canada: British Columbia...
TAACAATCCTTATGACTACATTTCAGATTTGGATAATTTGATGGCTATGATAAAGATGTATAAATGCAAAACATACCTGTTTAGACTACACAAATGCTCACCTGAAATATTGTTATGGTGGTCACGGCAACTTAGTAAATATGACCTGGGAAAGCTGATGATTCTTAAACCGAAAAACATAAAAACGTTAGCATACTATGTTCCATAACCAAATCCATCCTTACGTTTATGAAGGTGTTGAAGGACATTTAAACATTGTAAATTGGAAATTCTTGCCTTTAAACTCTACGAAAGAGGAGTATCGTAGTTTAGGTTTTTTAATAGACCAAAGAGAAAAGGTAATTAAGTCACGCTTAGAGGCTTTTCCATATGATGTACCTCATGCATTAGTAACTATAATACCCGGATGGGACTGTAATCTGCGATGTACACATTGCGTTGTTATTGATAAATTGAAAAAGCCTGGCCAGTCTAAAAATTTGGTTCGCATACCTGATTTAATTGCATTTATTGAAGGCTATATGGATTTGACATCCAAAAGCATGATTACCTTAGCTTTCGTGGGTGGCGAGCCTCTTTTGTACTGTGACTTCATAAATGAGGTGATCTCACACCCCAAACAATTCAACTTTAGATATAATCTTACAACCAATCTTTCCCAGCCGCTCACCGATGAGCAATTGGACGTTTTAAAATTGATGGATACTTTTACAGTAAGCGTCGATGGGAGTGAGATACAACATAACAAGCAAAGATTGCCTCTATACAAAACCAGTAACGTATATCTTGATTTAACTAATAATTTAAAGACTTTAGCGATAAACGGCTTAAATGAAAAAGTAACAGTGCAGAGTGCCTTGAGTGTAGAAAACTTAAAAAATCGAGATGAACTAAAAAAGTTCTGCGCAACCATGTTAAGACTGGGTATATCCGAAGATAAGTTGTTACTGCAAGGGCAGCACAACACTCCGCGTAAACCCACATATGATTCAAACAATAAACTCACTGATAATAATTCTAAAACACCAAAAACAGTCAGTTGTTGCAGACACAGAAGTAATAGTATTGTTATTGACCATGAGGGGGATGTATGTTCTGACTATTACTCAATGCATAAACTTGGCACTATACATGAAAGCCCATCAAAGATTTATGATTTATACTTAAAAGACATAGACAACATGCCAGTATTAAATGATGAAAAGTGCGCAAAATGCGATGTTTTAGCTTTGTGCTGGGGAGGTTGCACCAATAACTTTGACGAATATCGTAAACCAAGCGAAAATTGTAACCAAACTCATCTGCAATCAATTAATAAAGATCGTTTGGTTAATCAAAGTTATAATAACAAAATCAAAGGGAGCACCTCATGACCGCAGCATTTTTTACTAAAGATGAAATAGCAGAGTATGACCTATCTGAGCGTTTACCGACAAATGAACAGGTCAACATATCGGTAAGCAAACTTTTAGATAAATTAGATAAACAAATTTATAATAGCGTTAATGTAGATGGGACCAATACGAATGACGTTGGGTCGCTGTGCAACTGCGGGATCAACCCCGCTTCTGGTCAACCTTTGACTTGTCAGATAGATGGAAGTTAAACTGAGAGTTAATATATTTATGTTATAAAGGTAATAGGCTTGCCATCTATATTGTTATATAAACATTCTATTTTATTGTTGCTGGTTGAAGTGTATACTTTAGAATCAGCGTAAAATTCCGTGACCCCTACTTCGCGTAAGTACTCTTCATCCCGTTTAGGCATGCTGTCATAGCTATGAAAACAGCAAACCAACTTATCACTTGTTTTTATAATTTGCAAGTTTAAGTAAATGCCTATTAGTTGTTCAGATATCTGATCTTTTAAGCTAAACAGGTGATTTACGTAGTCGGCATGCGGCACAAATTTCAACTCACTTGCTCGGCGTCCGCATTTACAGTCATATTGTTTACCAATTCTGAATGTGTCGCCACTCTGCTTGATAAAATTATTTTTAAAAAGATTTAACAGATTAACGCTTGAATTAAGAATATCGCTAAAAGTCGGCATAATGTGCTTATGATTATAATTGCAAGTATAAAAATTTCGACCTGTTGAATAGTCTATCATACAATCATTAATATGAACACCATTCTCTACCAAACGTTTCTTTTTATATAACGAAGAATGATCGCTACTAATGATAGTTGTCTTTCTTCTAATTAAATAATCCTGGAATTCAATAAAAGAGTTACAATATAGCCAGAAATTGGGGGGAGCATTGATAGCTACTTTTTCTTTAATACTCTCTAGGACTTCGATTAGACTTTTTATATTAGGACTTCTAGCATACAGGACGTAATCATATGTATAGCCCGGCCTATCACGTTTTAAAATGTTTAAACCCGGCCTGCGGTTTCGGGTTAAGAATTGAGGAAGCACTCTCACTATTGGCATAGTAAGGGATTGGGCTTTGTTAAACCGTTCGATTTTCACATTAAATTCATAATTGCATAGAAAGTAAAAAGGTTTTATTTCACCTGTGCTGCCGGAAGAGTTACACTGTTTTTTGTGCTCTTGTGTGTAGTTGGTGTTAAGATACAATCCATAATTGTCACTCAACTCTTTAGACTCAGCTATATCTAAAACACTTGAACATTTAGTTATCTTGTCAAAAAGAAGATCATATGCAGCGAAATTTTCTTGATATGCATAATAGTCAAGATATAAATCCTTTAAAGAGATGCAAGACAGCATCAAAATACCTCTGTTAATTGATCTTTAATCCGCTCAAAATCAGTCGCGCAGCATAGACGCCCGGCTAAGATGTTAGCATTTGAAACCGATTCATTTTTTATATCCATCGCATGCCATTCCTCTTCGCTTATCATTAGACCTTCACATTTGGAGTGCTTTATGGCTTTGGCTTCTTTTTGTTCTCTAACATAAACCAATTTTGACTCCTTTGCTCTCGAAATTAAATCGTTATCCTGATATCCCATCGCTCCGAATGACTCATCGTAACCGCCTAGTTTAAAAAAGTTTTTGGCACTTAACGCTATTCTCCCACCAGTACCATCACCATCACTCCAAATGTCGGGCAAAATAGAAGCAGTTGTATAATCAAAATCGATTGGTTTACCCGCTGGGCAGTCAGCATTGTGGAGTACACAATTGGGCTGTTTGCTCATCAATGATTCAATATAGCTAATAAGCTCTTTGCTGATATAATTATCACAGTCAAGGTTAAATAAAACGTCGCCGTCTGCCGCAGCATGCGATGCATTTTTGGCTTTTGACATATGCCAGTCGTCGGTGTCGATTGAATAGAATTTCAGATTTGCATGTTTGCGGAAATGCTGCATGTAAAGTGATAGATCGTCAGAAGATCCATAGTCTACAACGACTATCTGGTGATTAGTATTAACTATTTGTTGCAAGTTATGTTGCAGCGTCTGTTTAAGGTAATGAGTGCGATTACAACATGATGTGCAGAAAGAAATTTGCATAGTATCCCTAATTTTTATTGATATTTACGGCTGGGCAATTGTGGTGGGAGAGTCTCACCCTGAACCTGAAGCACCAGAAGCACCAGAAGCACCAGAGGCTCCTTCTGAGCCAGAGGAACCCGTCAACGAGCCTATTGCTCCCGAAGGCAGCGAAGAGGCTTAGAGCTACAGAGAAGTCAAAGAAAATAGCTTCTTGGTATTAACCGAGGGCGTTGCAATTAGTGACGCCCTCATTCATATAATAAAATATTGCTGTTCATAACTAATTCTAGTATTTGTTCATATAATAATTCTTGTGGCTTGGTTATATCGCCCACAAGATCTGGCACTGAAGGGTCGACCAGTATTATATCCCCGTTAGCATTTAGCCTGAAGTTATCGGGCTGTAAATCATAGATGTATCCGCCCGATTTATCAGCTAAATCCATGATTAAATCAGGCACCATTCTGAAAGAATCATCTTGCTGAGCTAATATATCAAAATATTTTACTAAATTACCGGCTCGCATCTTCCAATAATACTCCCCCGTAGTAGTAGGGGAGGATTTGACACGTTGCCTGGCCTGACTTGTGTCTGTATCAGCCTGCTTCTTAGCTTGCGATATTAATTGCGCTTGTTTAGCTGTAACAGGAGATGGGGCGTATTCAGCTTTCAACACATAAATGATTGAATTACCAACTTTGCTGCTTTTTAAGTTGATAACATCTTTTAATTGCGTAATGCCTGATTGTTGTTTGGACTTTAATCTGTTCCACAAATATGCTTCATTACGATCGATCGTAAATTTAACAATGTCACCATCGGAGGTAAGCAGTGCGATACCATTATCACCTTTACCAAGGTATTTTACAGGATTCACGCCAAAATAAGAAAAGACTTTAGATATAATATTGTCGACTTTATCTGAGCTAGGTACGTCTGGTTCTTCAAAGTCTTCGTTTAAATCATCAAACCACTGCTTTAATTCCGGAATATTCATGAGATTTCAAGACCAAGTTCTACATCATAATAAAAAAGTAAAGTCTTACTTAGTAACTGGTAAGTACTCAGAAGCTGAAGATGCTGCGTGTAAGGTTGTTAAAAATATATTTGAAGCCGTTCCTACTCTCGGAATTGATATAGACGGTACTATTGATGAAAATCCACATTTTTTTAGTGTGTTAAGCAACACGTGGCCTGGGAGTGTTGTAATCATTACCTGCAGGAATGACCGTTCCAAAGCAATAAAAGATCTTAGCCAATGGGGTATTTATTACGATAGCCTAGTGTTAGCTAAAAGATTATCTGATAAACCACAGCTAATTAAAGATAACAGTGTAGACATCTTTATTGATGATCAAGATGAGTGCCTGCAAGACATTCCTAACTCTGTAACAGTTATGAAGATCAGAAATGGCGGTAATTTCGATGCAGATTCTCAAAAATGGTTTTATTCGCAATATACAGGAGAAAAAGTATGAAATTGAATAAACTTTATAGTGAGAGCATCCAAAATTTACCCGACACTCTTAAAGAAACAATATTGAAGGAAGCGCCGCATACCAGAATAGAAGGTGATATACCACCTGAATTTTCATTTTTACAAGGATCATTTATAGATTTTGGGTTTGAAAATTATATGTTGCCTCAGGCTGCTAAACAAACAATCTATAAAAGCTTTGTTAGCGATGGCGTTGCAATACCTAATAGCAAATACAAACTACGTTATACTCGCACTGGAGTGACTACTGTTGAAAAGATTGGGGCGGATGAAAGACTAACCTTGCTGCCCGATGGATGGTTTGAAGCGATTTTAGTATTAGGTGATAATAACGAAGTAAAATATCGCGGCTCACTAGTAAGACCCGACCAAGTAGGAGAATAGTTATGGTTACGTGGGAACAAATTAGAATGCGCAATAGCAAGATGGTAGCTGAAGCTTCTGATATGACAACAGGTGAACTCGCTCATAAATATCAAGTTAAATCACATACAGTAAGCAGTGTGTTGCGGAAACACGGTGTTAAAGCTAAAAAATCCACCAAATATAAGCGTAAAGAATTAAGGCTCACTAAAGAAAATGAGAAAGTTGTTGAAATGCTTGAACAAGGCATTATGGCTGCTAAAATAGCTGAGCAGCTAGGCATTTCAAGGCAAAGAGTTTACCAAATTAAAGATAAAGCAGTTGCACTAGGCAAGCTCAAGTGGCAGTCTTCAAAAATAGCTCAAAGTAAAAATTGTCCTGTATGTAGCAGCTTGTTCTATGGGCCTAATAAAGCATGCTCAAAAGGATGTGCTAATCAATTAACAAGTTTAGCACTAATTAAAAACTCCAAGTGGAGTCGCAACACTTTTTCCACTTTGGTTTGTAAAGAATGTGGCAATTCGTTTAAACGATCTAATTTTCTGAGAGCGATTAGAGAACATATGGAGGCTGCAAAGAAAACAAAGTCTGATCCAACTAACAATTTCTTTTGCAGCAGAAGCTGCAATATTAAGTTTCAAAGTAGAAGAGGCGCATATTAACCGTGATTAGACGGCACCTTCTTGGTTTTTTAATGGAGCGAGGAAGCTAGCTATAACTAATATGTAAACTTAAATAATGCTTCATGCCTGCTGTGACTTTATTTGGTTTAACAGTCATAGTATCGCCAAAGTTTTTTATAGCCCAATCAACCCACCAAGTGTCGTCTTTTACTGTACAATGTGCATTTTCTCCATTTGCTAATTTATTGTAGGCTATACGAGTGCTTATTCCCAACACTATACATCTTGGTTTGTACATTTTCACCCATCTAACAAATACCTGCAAGTCATTAATGGGTATGTGTTCTAACACATCATAACAAACGAAACCATCTACTGTGCCTTCAAACAGTTGGCTTCGATATGCAATACAAGGGTCGTAATATACCCATGAAAAACAAGGATCTCTATCTTTGGTTTTACCACACCCATAATCCATAATCGTTCTGCATCTATGGTTTAGTAAAAAATTTTTGTCCGCTGATAAAAAACATGTCGTTGAGTCATAACTGTTTCCTGATCCGTAGCCCTTATTTTGGTTATGCAGTTGCGTATAAAGGTATTGGTACTTTAGATTAATAGGCGAAGGGTTTAAAAATAGCGTGGCGTAGTTTACTATGCTCAACTCATTATGGCTAAACTTGCCTTTAACGCCCCACGCCCGATAAAATTTGACTTTATCAGCTGTATTTAATATATGCTTTTTGTCTTGTAAATCATGTTTCAAAATACTGTATACGATCATCCACAGCTCAGGGTGCAAGTAAAGTACAGAACGTAATCTGTTAATTAACACCCTGGCTGTGTCCGTAGCTACCAAATAGGAGGGGTGCACCCCCTCTTTCTGTGCAAATTCTCTAACGTTTGGTGTATTAATGGTTAGACTTTTAGGATCAGTCACCATACGAGCAAGCCGAAGTGTCCTAATAAAAGTATTGGCGGCTACCGCAGCGCCAGCAGTAGCAGGCTTTTCAGCGAATGTTTCTAAAATTGAAATTTTAACTCGTACATGCGCATTTTTGATGATATACCATAAATTGTCTGTTATAAATTTTTCAAATGAATCATTAATACGTTCCATTTGATTTAATAATTTTGGTATCTCTTCGCGAGCTAGCCGATCATTGGGTGGCGTCATACCATTGTTTTGGTAGAGATCACCTCTGATATTCCATGGACTTGCGCTAGAACCATTGATTATACCCAACCGCCTAGAGATTGTATTCCTAGCTGCCGCTGAAGCTAAAATGCACGTAGAATTAGCCGTTTCGATCACTTGTTTAATAGGTGAACGATGCCAAAGAGTTGGCTTACCTCCATGTAATCCTAGATTATCGGCTTTTTGTATGTTTGGACATTTCTTACCGTGGTACGGACAATGTTTAACTGTGTGGGGTTGAAAATGTAACATTAAAATGGGTCAAATTGACCTTCATGGGGTTCATGTATCATTTCTATCTGTGGGTTATTGCGGTGCCATTTATGCATTAAACCTTCGCCAGCTCCGCTTGTTACACCCCAAGAAATAGCGTCTACTGGGTGATACTTCATCATAAGATCTACTAACTTAGATCCGCCACCTTTTTGCTTGCTTTCCACCCACCATATTTCGTTTACACCTTCTTCGTTGTGTCGATAGTCTATATACCCATAATCTGTATCTATTCTCCATCCATCGCCTTGGCTTGGACGTATTTTATGTAAACTTTCATTGATAATTTTTAATTTCATGCTTTATATTTGACATTAACTGGTGCCGGTCATTTGCAACAGATAGGTTTCTTACATAAGGAGCGATTGATGTTTAATTTAACTTGTATCTCAAATGATTTAAAAGCTCAAGGCATAGGCTTTAAGTCTATGACTTGGAAACGATTTGATCAGCTACAACAGGCCGACGAGTCTTATGCTTTATATGAATTGGGTTCACGATGGCTCAATAACGTTATTGTTACTAGGCTGCATCTGCAACATTGTATAGCCAATGGTTGGGGATATAGGGTGTCTAGTTCTTTATTTCCGTGCTTAACCCATCCGCAATTTTCTAGCGATAATTTTCGTTTCGGCGTAGATGCGGTATTAGCTACATGCCCGCAGTATAAACTGATAAAAGGTGAATTAGTCCTTTGCAAAGGGTTGATATCCCACACCCGGCCTCGCATGAGCACACACCCTGATCATTTTAACGTGCTGGCTAGCGAAGATGATTTAGCTGTCAGTAAGTCGATTAAGGAGCTTAATGTACATGGCTGGTTGCTAGATCAATTAGGCTGTCCCCGCGATTATAGTGCACCTATTAACGTCCATGTGAATAATACCCAAGGCGATCTTTCTGATATTGCTTCAAGATTCCTTCATAACCTAGAAATGTGTGATCTTAGTGTAACTAGCAGATTAGTAATAGAAAATGAAGATAAAGGCTGTTGGACGGTTGACAATTTGATTAACCACTTTTATAAAGAAAAGCAAATCCCGATCACGTTCGACAACCTACATTTTAAGTGTAATCCGTCGAAGTTTGACGAAGCGCAAGCTATGGCTTTATGTAAGGCTACATGGAAGTCCGTTCGACCGTTATTTCATTATAGTGAGTCGCATCCAGACAAGCCTAACCCGCGTAGTCATGCTGATATGCCTACTGGTAGTCCTCCTGACTTTCCAGCAGATTGGGATATTGAACTTAAGTCTAAGGATCAAGCAGTGAGGGCTTGTGCGATATTATTTGGCGAAAAGTAGCTGCAACAAATTGGCACGTGACTGATTTAACTGAAATTCTTATTATTAAGAAAGAAAAATATGGGCTGGGAAGTTAGAAACTATCAATTTTTTTGTAACACATCTGATTCATTCTTTGGGCCTTACTTGGATGAAAGTATCTGGCCAGATCCCGACACATGGCCTACAAGCGATAGGGATAAATTGTTTTATGTGCTGTTCAATAATTTTTTGCAAAACAATCCTCAAAAGAGAAGTGGTAGGGTTGAAACTGACCCACGAGGCATGACCAAGAGTTATCTTGAGAAGATCGTTGGGCTTTTTGAGAATCAGTGGTTAAATTTAGATAGCGCTGCAGAGTATTTGGTCTACACCGCTAAAGATAACCAGATGGATGCAAGGTGGATATTATCTCAAATGTCTGGCGATTTAGACTTCACAACCAATAAACCGACCAAAGTCAAACGGAGTGTTAACAAAAAGAAAAAATGCAACACACCGACGCGGCGCGGTGCCCAAACTAAAAAGAAACCAGCCAAAAAGAAACCAGCCAAAAAGAAAATGCGCATTTCGAGTTGGCACAGATATGAATTTGTAGGAGGCAACTCAAGCAAGTTTTGGGAAGTGAAAAAAATCGGCAAGAAATACTCTGTCCGATACGGGCGCATTGGCTCAGCCGGACGAACAGTAGACACACAAATGAATTCAAGCAATGAAGCAGCTCTAAAAGTTAGCAACATGATTGATGCTAAGCTTAAAAAAGGTTACGCCTTCGCGAAATCTGGTCGGCTCATATAGTTTGATGAGCGTTTAATAAAGCGATCAATTTAATAAAAAGGAAATAGTTATATGAGTAACAATTCAGGTTCAGGCTGCGGTGTAATAGTTGCAGGCTTTTTTGGTTTGGCGTTGTTAGTCGGGGCGTTGGAGACGGCTGGATGCACGGGTGGGTCAGGAAGTGGCAGTTATAGCTCATCTGATAACGAAATTGACGATATCATTGCGGCAAAGGCTTTTGTTAGAAGCCAATTGAACTACCCAGACACAGCAGAATTTCATAACATGTCCACTAGAGTAACGTCTACTCACGTACATTTGAAAGTAACTGCAACCAACGCTTTTGGCGTTCCTAGCACACACGAATTTTCTGTCCCTAGGTAGGTTATATGGAATTTCACGAATATCCTGATAGTTGGAATATTTTTAAAAAGCATGGTTATGCTGATCAATTAAGCCTAAAGTCAAGGGAGGATATGTATAGGTGGTTTTGTAAAATTGAAATGAGCGATCCCCTTAGTTTACGCCACAACGTTTTTGACCAAATGTGGAACCAGAGCAAAAGACCATATTACGACGTTTACCCAAGTATTATACCTTTGTTGACAAGCATTAATCTGGATATTCCCGGTTCTACTATTTTGTCAACTTATATAAAAGACAAAGACGTTGCTGATAATATGGTTGAGTCAGCTAACCATATGTATGTCAAAGAAAATGGGTTTATTCCGTCTTACTTTAACGATATAAAGCAGTTTGCGTTGACAGAAGAAATAATGTTAAACGCTAAATTGCCTCATTTGGTTGTCCGACTGCCTAAGCAAAATAACTGCCTCAAATTCGAAGATTCAAAAATCGGCACCGTGGAAATCCGCACTATCTTTGTATCTTTTCAACCAGTTAATAACGGTTCATATGACCACGGTGCTGAATTAGGCCATGGTTTAGTTATTGGTATGGACATTGGCGAAACCGCCTATGAATTTATTCCATCTCATACAATGAAATGTTTTCCGTTAAATGATGAAAGCATAGAAACGTCGATTAATAAACTACCAGACCATGAGTCGATAAATGAGGGTTTACGAATCCCAGAAGATATGATTCATAAATGTATTAAATTGTGTCTGACTCTACGTCTTATCGAAGATGACCCA
>Ga0233415_10001360_pt1 | contig 10632 bp, 20 predicted proteins | sample Na_anoxic_12_MG_FD_188631 | JGI IMG/M metagenome (GOLD analysis project Ga0233415, IMG submission 188631) | Seawater microbial communities from Saanich Inlet, British Columbia, Canada - Na_anoxic_12_MG | ecosystem: Environmental > Aquatic > Marine > Inlet | place: Canada: British Columbia...
GAAATTGATGAACAAGGAAACCTAGTGTTATGAGCCTACTAAGAGATACAAATAACAATCTAAGCAGTAAGAGGGTGGCAGGATACGCTGTCCTCTCAGTTGTTTTATTTGCATTTGTAGGTGACTTGTTTGAGAAGCTTGTGATAAACGAGAGCGTGGCTAACACGTTAATTATGTCTGCTGCTGCTTTATTAGGTATCGGCACATTTGAAAAGAAACACTAATGTCTCAAAGTAAAGTTGAAATATTGTCAAACACAGTTGATACATTTGGAGTAATCCTTTCCTTTGTTTGGATAGCAAAGTTTAAAGAGTCATTAAGTTTATATATCTTAATTGCGACAGCCATATCTTTAACAATTACTGTTGGTATTAAGATTTACAATCTGTTTAATTCAAACGAGGAGAATAAAAAGGTTTAGTTGGAGAAAAAGAAGTGGTGTGAAATCAGCCCTGTTGAGTGTGATAAGAGATGTTTGAGGACAGGAACGTGTTCAATTAAGGGTAAGACACCTAAAAAGAAAGATAGAGATGAGTTGGAAAGACTACCCTAACTTTAGCAAAGAAGAGTTTGACTGTAAGCACTCAGGGAAGAACGAGATGAAGCCTGAGTTTATGGCTATGCTACAGAGCCTTAGAACTAAGTACGGTAAGCCTATGCGTATTACATCTGGCTACAGACACGAATCACACCCTATAGAGGCTAAGAAGTCTCGTCCAGGCGCACACGCTACAGGGCAAGCGGCTGATGTAGGTGTAGATAGAGGGGATGCTTACGATGTCTTAAAAATCGCATTTGAGATTGGATTTACGGGTGTTGGTATACAGCAGAAAGGAGGCGGCAGATTCATACACTTGGATAACATTGAGCCTGACAATAAAGACTTCCTCAGACCAACTGTTTGGAGTTACTGATGAAAAAATTTGAATTTAGAGTTTTATTTATCACAACATTAGGGCTTTGTCTGCTTGTGATAGCAATGGGTATGAGAATAGAATCACTACAAGATGAATTGGATACTAAACAACAACATAGTAAAACATCTACTGAAGACGTACCTACCGTATCTGATAGCCTTTCTGATGGGGGTTATTGTTGCATGGAAAGGTTGCGGTGATACAAGCGGCAAGCCCGTTACCACTATCATAGAAAAACCAATCCCGACCATTGAATATGTTGACAGATGGCGAACAGACACCGTTAGGTTTGTATCTAAGGAGTTTGTTACCGTAATGGATACAATCACCTCGGAGATAATAGTTAATCGCTTAGACACGTTGTTTTTAGTAGACACCGTTAGCATCGTTGAGGCTTGGCTAACAGAGATAGCTAAGTACGATACTACTATAGACCAAAAAAAAGCCAGTATTTCTTTAAACTGGCAAAACTACCAGAACAGGTCTGAGAATCTAAAGGTAACCTACACACCTAAAAAGACTCCGTTAAAATGGGCATTGGGTATTCACGCAAACGCTGGTCTTTTAAGTAACTTCAAGAATAGATACGTCCCCCTTATGGGTGTCGGTCTACAGGGTACTGTTAAGAATGGATACTACGGTATTGACTATGGGTTTAATGGTGACCACTACATTGGGTTAAGGGTAGGCAGGAACTTCATCTCAAGATAGTTCGTATCTTTGATGCATGAGAGCATCTACATTTATCTGCACGAACATCGAAGAAATTGAAATGGCAAAGGAAGAGAATGAGAAGCTTAATCTTCCATCTCCACCGCCACTTCCAAAACCAAATTACGAAGAATCAGTGGGTTGGTTTCACATAGAAGACGTCACAAGAGCTTACACTAGAAACATCAACAACAAAGCGGTGGCATCCCTTGTGTTCTCAGACGGGTCATACATGGACGTTAAGATGACATCTGAAATGGAGGATATGCTAGATATTCTTTTTAGAAATACCCTTTAGTCTATCTACAGCACGTAGGTCTTTACTTACCATTATTCCTGGGTCTATCTCAAAATACTTAGAGAAGAATGTAATCTCTACAAGTGTAGGGTAAATTGCGTGTACCTCCCCCCACTTGTATAGCCTTCTTATAACAAATTTAAGCCCCATCTCGTTTAGCCATCTAACCATCTCGGTTACCTTTACGCCCTTCTTCTCGCACATATATAAAATATTGTCCTTGAACTGCCCTGCAAGTTCCTCAGACTGGTCGAACGCCTCCCTTGTCCAAAGCTGATTACGAGACTGCATCCTCTCGTACACCTCATCAGTTATGGTTAGCTTTATTTTTTTCTTGTAAGCCATATTTAAAGATAATAAAAAGCCCCATCATTACGACAGGGCTTCTTAACTAACTGATAATCAGATACTTAAAAGGGTAGCGAATCCTCATCGTATCCTGCCGCTACTGCCTCTGGCTGAGTTGACCTCTTCTCCGTTCCACCAAGCATAGTCATATTGAATGCCTTTACTTCGGTATTGTACCTGTCGTTCCCTTCTTTATCTTGCCACTTACGTGTGGTAATACTCCCCTCAATATATAATTTGTCTCCCTTATTTACATACTTCTCAACGATGTCTACAAGCTTTCCGTAGATAACGATGTTGTGCCATTCGGTCTTCTCCTGGCGGTCACCGTTTTTATCCTTGTACTTCTCAGACGTTGCCATAACAATGTTGGCTACCTTGCCGTTTGTTAATTGCTTAACCTCTGGGTCTTTACCTACGTTTCCGATTAGGATTACTTTGTTTACTGAACTCATTTTACTTTGATTTATTTAACTGATTTTCTGATTATATTTTCCGTAGCCTTGTCGATATCGTACATCTCAAGTGCTTTATCTATTGATCCTTTAGGCGAGTCAATCCATTTAAGTAGTTTGTTGTACTCAGCAGTACCTGCCATTACCTTTTTCTTTACTCCTGCCTTCTTCTCTACAGTGGTTGTCTTCCTTGGATTTACAGTAGAGTGAGTGTTTGTTGTGTCAGGGTCTTTGTTATCGTCAATCAACAGAAGCCCATTCAAAGCATACTTGCGAGCGTACGAGGAGGAGGCTCCAAAACACTGCCCAATACTCATCCCTTTTTGGTTAACATCTATCCCTGCGTACCCCTCTGAGGAGGCTATTAAAAAACGCTCTTTTGTTTTGGGGTCTATAGTAAAAATAGTTGCGTGTGCTTCCGTGTATGGTATCCCACATAGTTCGCTAACCTTATCGGTTAGATTTAAGCAAAGACCATGCTTGTCAAGTAAAGGCTTTACAGCCTCAAGAATTTGCTCTACAGTTCGATATTTATACCCTCCAAACTTATTAAGCTCGGTCTTAGGAACATTGAGTTCGTTCTGTAGTTTTATTAGTTTTTCCATTGCGCTAAAGTATAATTATTAGATGATATATCCTATTTCTCGGTCAATTTTTTCAAGCTCTACACCTATAGTGAACTCGTCTGGCTTGTTGATTCTTACGTCCAACATTTTAGTGTTATTGTTGGCACGTTGGTAGTATCTCATGTATCCATTCGCTGGGAACTCAATCTTCTCAACAGACTCCTTTCTGAACTCATTCTTTATCTTATTCTCAAGTTCACGCTTCTCTTTCTCAAGCTGTTTTATCATTGACTTAACTGTCTGAAGGTGCTTACACTGCATTAGTAGGTCTTCATCTCCCTGCATTATCTCTTGCTCCACCTCGTGTGTCTCTGATATAAACGCTGAGTAGTGTTCGTTGTCGTTAGGTTCAGGCTCAAGGTGTTGGATAACTCCCATCCAGTCATCGTACTTGTCGTATTCTCCGTCTTCTTTAGCCTGCTCGGCTTGAATAAACGCCTGTCTTCCTTGTATAACTCTCTTCCAAAAGTCATAGGTGCTTTCGGTTATCATCTCAATGATTCCCTCGTTACGTTCTATTGGAAATACCTTAAATCCTCTTCCGTCAATCAGTATAGCAATCTCAGCGTAGTCGCACTCCATTATCAACATCTGCTGATGAACCTGTATTATGTACATATCAGGAACGCCATCATACTTCTTGTAGACAAAACCATTCATAGTCTTTATCTCAAGTGGACAAGGCTTGGTAGTTATCTCGTCAGACAATGTTCCGTCCTCGTTTAGCTTACGTGAACCCTTCTCAATAACCCTGTCCAGGTTGCAATACAGGTGTGGGTACTTAGGGTTCTGTACGAATCCCACAAGATGGTCAGCCTGGCGTATAATATTTCCACTCTCAAACTGCTCCATATACCCTTCCTCAGTTCCGTCATAGTAACGCCAAAGGTTAGCAACATATTCTTCTTGGTGTATCCCATGAAATGCAGGTGGAGACATAAAGTTCTCTGATTCCATTGTTCCTACCTTCTCGTGGTACAACTGCATCGGTGTAGGTTTGTAAGGACTTATGCCACATACGATGGCGGCAGACGATGCTCCTAGACCGTTTTTTCTGTACTCGAACCACTCAGGGGTTCTGTCTTTAATTTCTGTTACCCATTCTTTCTTAATCATACTGCTAATTTAGTTTTTGTGTTCGTAATCTATTTACGGTCTAAAACTTGCCCTTGTATTCAAGTATTTTTTTTAAGATAAACCTATCTCTACTTACATTGGACAAAGAATCTCTTTTATCGTAATAATTCCCAGACCTTATTTTTCTCCAATCTTCTATACCTAAGTTGTGAGACTCAATAAATATCATTTTTCTCCAATACGATGGACAGCTATTTTCTCTTAGATATGATTTTTTTTGCCACCATATATCTTTGTCAAACTTTTTTATTATTTCTTTATAAGTCATTGTTTTTGTTTTTAAAATGGGACTTCCTCTTCGTCATCATTATACGGAAGCCTTGCGTTAATCATAGCCCTACTGTTAGGTACTGTGTATGCATTTTCATCTCTCTCTAAGGGGTTAATCTCATCGTCATAGAATCGACCTTTCATCACATCGTATGTGAGCATAGCCTCTCCAGTAGTCCCGTTCAACTCCTTTTTCTTAATCTTCTGAGAGATAAACAGAGACGTAGAGTCTTGTGGTTGTGAGTTGTAGAATGGTCTGTGAAACATGATGATGTTGTCAGCCTTGTTATTCCACATAGCCCCACCTGCAAAATCATACACCCTCGGTGTCTTGTAGTCACCTGTACGCTCATCCTTCTGTATGGAGCTGTTTGGGTGTGCTACAATCACCATGTAGACATTATTCTCCAAAGCAAACTTCTTCTGTACTCGGAAGAAGTCTTCAAGATACTGATCGTCACGCATTCTTGTACTTCTATCACGGTATATCGCATTAAACGGGTCAATCATACACCCATCGATGTTGTGCTTAATCATCGTCTCTACAAACTTTCTGTTGATGTAGTCCTGACTTGGCATCTCTTTCTCAGGGTAGATGAAGAAAAACTTGTCGTTAATCTTCTCAGCAGCCTTGCGGTACTCATCCTCGGACATTTGGTTCTGATGATGCTTGTACGGTGACTTCCCCACCATAGCGTGAATCAATTGGTTGTAAAAGAACTTAGGTGGGTACTGTTCGGGAGAGAATATCGCCCACTTATACCCGTCCATCAAAGATTTCATAAGCATTAGCTGTAGCATCATCGTAGACTTGCCGAAGTTACCAATACCACCTACAATCGTTATCTCACCACGCATCCATCTAAACCTTTCGTCAATACCTGGAAAGTGAGTTGTCTCACCCTTCTGATTTCCAGAGTGAAAGTCCTTGAGCATATCGTCAAAGATGTCGTTAAGGTATATCACATCCTCAAGCGGTCCGTCTAATGATTCAAGCTTCTCCTCTATGCTCTCCCTTGTTACGCTATGTATCAGTCTATCGTCATCAGTAAACTCGGCAGTATTAAAGTCTGAGATGTAGTTTCTGTAGACAGAGTTTAGAATAACATCTAACTCCTTCACGGTAAACGAACCCCCACAGAAATCGCCAATCATAGAGTCACGTACTTCATCTTTAGTAAGACCGAACCTCAGACACCCACAAGTAAGTTTGAATACAAAGTTGTTACGGTTACCTTCAAAGAAACCTTCGCCCTTGTTAATCATCCATTTCTTTAGCTTCTCGTAGACAGTGTTGTTTGTCGTTACCTTGATGGGCATAGCCTCGTACACCTTCTCAACAAACCTGTCATACACATCCCACTTCCTAGCAACATAAATCTTAGGGTCGTAAGACTCAAAGCATATCCTACTGAGGTTTCTTCCTGACGGGTCAAGGTCTTTAAAGTCCTCAAGAAGCGCATCAAAGTGTTCTAAGTGTCTCTCAGGCTCTGAAACTTGAACTAAAGCCTTAACGCCATTACCGCTTGGAGACACCCAACAAGATACTACGTATTTGTTTCTCTTTAGTTCGGCTACCTTGTCAGCGATATTACAGTGGTCAAAGTCCAAGCATATCAATCCCGTGTATGAGATTATGTTGTTGTCGTTACGTGACTTGAATAACCCCGAAAACAATGGAGATGGAAGGCTCTTCTTAACACTATCACGTTCTTCTCCGCTACCAAGTCTCCTTATCTGCTCAACCTTTCCCCTGCTCTTACCTTGCTTGATTCGTTTTAGAGCTTGACCTACAGTAATCACATGAGAAGAGTCTACATCAAACAGACTCTCGTATATGCTTATCTCTCTTTCAAATATTTCCTTCATTTACTTGCTCTGTATTTCCAACCTTCACCAGCACTTTTGTATGATGGGTTAATATTTATAATCTTCCTGACATAATCATCACCCTCCGACTTAGCCTCTTTCTCAGACAAACTTACAGGATTAGTACTACGAACAATATCATAAGCCTCAGACATATCAATATATCTCCACCCTGGCTCTAAGACAGGAACACTGACATCACGCTTCTCAGCATCCCTGAACCATACATGAGTTAGCTTACCCTTCCAATCCTTAACCGTGTTGCCGTTCTTGTCCCTCCATAATCTTGCATTTGATGGTGTACGGTCTTGGTAGTAATCATAGAACTTCTCGGCAATAGATTGGTCGTAACCCTTACCGACAACATAAGATATAACCTCTTCAAGTGTAGGGATTCCTTTTTCCTTTTTCTCTTTTTTATCTTTTTCCCTTTTCTTATTGTATCCCTCTCGTGTACCCTCTTGTGTCTGTTCTTGCGTACTCCCTTGTGTGATCTCTTGCGTTTCCAGTCCGTAGCTTATCGGCTCGTAACTATCGTAGTTACAGACAGTTAGTAGTGTGGTTGATTGTTTCCCTTTGCCAATAGTTTGCTTAGTTACCAATCCATCCAACTCAAGCATCTGAAAGAACTTAGTAACTGACTTTGTTCCTGTCTTAAAAATGTTCGCCCAAGTTCTAATACTGTTAGAAGACTGACCCTTATTAACACGGTAGACTTTGTAGCCCAAAGACATCTTACTGTCTGCGTAGTTGACCTCCATAAGTAGCGTAAGCCACCACTTTAGTTTCTTCTCATCAGACCATAGCCAGTGTTCGGATATAGTCCTATCTATCTTAATCCAACCCATTGCTGTCTTCTTCTCCTCCGCCTAAGAGGTTGTTAATTTCGTTCTTCATCTCTATCTCTCTGATTAACCTAGAGCAGTTGACAACCGAGCCTAACGCATCGATTAAATCTATCGAAGCTTGACGTATATCTTCATCGTCAAAGTCTTCTGTTCCCGTAGACATAATTGCGGTTGATAGCGCAAGGAATATACCTTGGAGAGGTGTCCCCTCTGCGTGTTCACTACTTCCAATTTGAAACATAGTATTAACTACCAATGTTAGCTTTTCGTTTAATTCTCTTTCTTCCATTTTAATTTACTTTAATCATTATATATATTAGTATTACTGTTGTTAGGTTCATCATAAACCACATCGGAAAGGTGTACTTCTTAACACTTAGCGTGTTACGCCTGTCCTTACGCCTGATTTGGTATCTTTTCATTTTCTTGTCTTTGGTTTAAACTTCAGGAATCCGTTTGCCAAAAACAATTAGGCAGTATCGATTCCAATATTCAGTTCTTATCTTATTCATTCTAATAAGTTTAGCGTCTTTTCCGTGGTGTAAAGCCCTTGCTCCACACCTTCCACGCCATGATTTATACTTCTTCCAAATAACATCTAAGTATTCTCTATCTTGCATTGAATATAAAGTCTGATTTGTCTACTACCTTAACAGAATCCCGTTCAACCTGAAACATTGTCTGACTTACAACATCATCTGCTGGCATCCAATTAACATCAACATATAAGTACTCTTCTTTGGAAGTTGGACGTATAACTGCGCCTTCAATATATTCGCCTTCAAATGTTTTTGCGGAAACCCAATCTCCGTCTTTTAAATTATGATTCATCTTATTTATTTTGGTTTATCGCTATTGTTTTTTATGAACTCACCTTTTTCATTAAGAATAGTTGTTTTAGAAACAAGCTCTCTCATTTTAATGTATTCCTTATCGTAGCTTTCCTGAAGATCCATCAGTATATCTAGTATCGTTTCCTTTTTACTCATCTTCTTTGTTTTGGTTTGTTTCTAAGAACTTCTCTATGTATTCTCTTTCGACTTTGCATAGTCCCCAATTCTCAACACACCTTTCAATATCTTCTATGGTGTATAGCTTCTTGGGTGTATATAAGCCAAGTTCTTCGTCAGCCTCCATCATATCAGTTAGGTTCTGCTTTTGTCTTGCTTTGTACTTCTCATAGTTCTCATCTGCTTTTCTGTTGAACTCTTCTGCTGATTCTCCTTTAAGTATCATCTTTATTTGTTTTGGTTTACAACTCACATCATTGTTACTCACAATCTTCTTACAACTTCACCTAAGACACATTGAAACGATGTCTTAGCCAATAGTTGTATGCAATTAAGTTATTTTATCACCACACAATACGCACGTTCTATTTGTGTCAAAAATCGAATCAGGGTTATTAAACTGGTAAGCATGATTACAATAACTTAACTGTTCCCTTCGGCTATCAACACCAGCTATCGGTAACGCTTCATCACTCGTGGATAAACCGTTCACTACATCGTCAAGCACGCTAATGCTGTTTGCGTAGCAGTTGCTATACGTTTCAAAGTCAACACTCGCTGGAGTCATGTTTTTGTCAATCCATTTAAGAAAGTCGGAAATATATTTCGCCTCTTCTTTTTTCATAGTCCGTTCTCTATTTAGGTTAATTAAAAGTTTGTTTTCTCGTATCAATTTGATTCAATCAACTCAATACATCTATCAACCTTTGCTTTAAACCCGTAATCAGTTTCAATCATATTATCAACCACCTCAATTGAATGTAGAATAGTAGCGTGATTTGGTGGCTCGCTAACCTTAACGGTAATCAATCCAATGTTTTCTAGTGTCAAATTTATTCCGCCATACCCTTTAAACATCAACCACCTAACTAAGTGTCTAGGTATTGAATAATAAGCCCTTCTTGTTTTATCCATCAAAACACGAGCATCAACTAACCACTCATCACATACTACTTTGTAGATTAGGTCAATCTTAGGCTGTACATCACTTAGGGGGTTAATGTTTCTGCAAATTCTTTCTTTGGCTATTTCTATTTCATCCTTGATTATCTCGTTGAATGATTTGATGTATTCTTGTATGTGACTATCTCTATATTCCTTGTTGTATTTCACGCAAAGCAAAAGCGAGTTATCTCTAGCTATTAAGTTTTCCATGTCTATCGTTTTGTTTGTCTATCTCTATTAGTATTCCTTCGTTAAAAAACATTAAGTCTCCGTGTTCAAACCTATTATCGGCTCGCAAGTTAAGCATTGTCATTGTAAACTCGTATGCATAATCGTAATCATCTAACTCTAAGACAATTTTATTTCCAAGGCATTTGAATGTTTCAGCGTCAGGGTGTTCTGCCGCTACTCGTACTGTTAGTTTAATACTTTCTTTCATTTCATTAGTTGTTTTAGTTGTTCTACTTTTTTTATCACTATCAAGTCTTTTCCTGTTACCATGTAATTATTGCTGTTATAAATGTTCCTACCATTAAAAATATCGCTACGTTAAATAAAACTCTATCCATGATTCTACACCTTCTATCCATCCACCTGTATCTGAAGTGTATGGAAACCCTCCTAGAGAAGGTATTTATGTTCCTGTCGTATCCTTGTAGGAAGTAACAAGACAGAGCCACAAACATTGTAATCCCAAATATCCACCACATTATTTCATCAGTCTATATACGCTGAACTTATTGAACTGCCTACCCGTAGCCGTAATGAATCCGTTGCTATTAAGTTTGTCTGCTATCTCTATCAGTTCCAGACCCTTATCCTTCAGTTCACTTGCGTATGGTCGTGCCATCCTAGTATTGCGATTGTTCTTGAATCTCTGTCTTATTACTTCTCCAGACTTTCTCCTACCCTCGTCTGTCAGGTTATCAGGTGTTCCGAGTGAAGTTATGTTACGACCAGACCTCGATACGTAGCTACCCTCCTTCCTTATCCTTTCCTTTATCGAACCAAGACCAGCCTTAGTCCTTGCGGATATAGCCTCAGCCTCGCTTTCGGCTACAGATGCTAACAGGTTGATAGTCAGCTTGTTAGCGTTAGGGTTGTCGCAACAAATAAAGTCAACTCCAGTTCTACTAAGGCTTGATATAAAGTGTACGTCACGGGCAAGTCTATCAAGTTTAGCTATCAGTAGCTTCGC
>Ga0233415_10001361_pt1 | contig 10630 bp, 8 predicted proteins | sample Na_anoxic_12_MG_FD_188631 | JGI IMG/M metagenome (GOLD analysis project Ga0233415, IMG submission 188631) | Seawater microbial communities from Saanich Inlet, British Columbia, Canada - Na_anoxic_12_MG | ecosystem: Environmental > Aquatic > Marine > Inlet | place: Canada: British Columbia...
TATTTCATGAATTGATGGCAAAACGTATTAACAAAGTTCTCTTGGTGTCATCATATTACGATTCATTCATTCTAGAAGAGGATGGCAGACTTTCTGATCAAATTTTTGAAGAATTTCATAACTTGAATTTGCGAACACTTCCCGTTATAACACGAGTAGATAGCGCAAATGAGGCTCTTAAACTAATTAGAAAGAAGAAATTTGATTTAGTTATTACAATGAGACGTTTAGGTGATATGGACATCTTTGCTTTTGGACGAAAGCTCAAACGGATTCGAAATATTCCTGTAGTCGTCCTACTTAATAATGTAGCTGACATTCCTTACTTGCCGGATATATCTACCCGTAAAGGGATAGATAGTGCTTTTTTGTGGAACGGTGACTCAACAGTTTTTGTTGCTATAATCAAATATTTGGAAGACCGATTAAATGTTGCTTATGATACTCGTGTGGGACTAGTTAGAGTTATCATTGTTATTGAAGATTCAATTCGATATTATTCTATTTTTCTTCCTATTATCTACTCTGAAATTATGAAACAAACTCATAGACTGATTTCAGAAGGAGTAAATGATTACCACCATCTTCTTCAGATGCGAACAAGACCTAAAATTCTTTTAGCTTCAAATTATGAGCAAGCGATGAAATACTATAAAAGATACAAGAAATTCATAATAGGAGTTATATCAGATGTTCGTTTCCCACGAAAAGGAGACATTGATGATAATGCTGGATTTACTTTCATTAAAGAGCTTAAAAAAGATGATTATACGGTACCAATCGCTTTACAATCTAGTGATAAAAAGAACAAGACAAAGGCTGAAAGTCTTGGAGTATTCTTCATTAATAAGAATTCTAGAAAGTTATTAAAAACTATACGTAATTTCATGCTTACTTATTTGGGTTTTGGAGATTTCAAGTTTCGTTTATCAGATGGTACAATAGTGGGTAAAGCAAGAAATATTTTGGAATTAGAACAAGCAATAGCAACAGTTCCTGAGGAGGCGTTAATTTATCATGGAGCGCACGATCATTTTTCAGGGTGGCTAATGAACAGAGGAGAGTTCGCTATAGCACAAAAATTGAAACCACGTAAAGTAACGGAATTTACTAAAGCAAGTGATTTACGTGACTTCCTTCTCAACTCAGTAAATGCAATTTTGACAGAGAAAACTGGAGGAGTTATTAATGATTTTTCTCGAGAAAAATACCATCCAGCGATTCGTTTTACTCGTTTAAGACCTGGTTCTCTTGGAGGTAAAGGTCGAGGAATTGCTTTCCTCCAATTTCTTCTTAATTCATTTCTGCTAGCTGATGATTTATCCAAAGTTGTTTCTATCCGTATTCCAAAAACATTCGTTATCGGAACCGATGAATTTGATCGTTTTATGTATGATAATGAGGATTTACACGAAATCGCATTATCTGATACCTCCGATGATACCATAAAATCTAGTTTTTTGGAAGCAAGTCTCAATCTTAGCTTGAAAGATGACCTTCGTTTTATTTTAAAGACTCTTACTGGCCCTCTTTCAGTACGTTCATCTAGTCTTCTAGAAGATTCCCAATATCAACCATTTGCTGGTGTTTTTGAGACCTATATGCTTCCAAATAATCAGGATTTAGAAACTCGTGTGAATCTACTTTGCGGAGCTATTAAATTAGTCTACGCTTCGTCTTTTTTGTGCCAAGCCAAGAGTTATGCTGAATCTACAGGGCAATCTGTTGAAGAATCTAAAATGGCTGTTGTTATTCAGCAAGTAGTCGGAAGAAAACGACCTAATAATTTATCTTACCCCTGTTTTTCAGGAGTGGCTACATCTTACAATTACTATCCAATTTCCTACATGAAACCCGAGGATCGAATTGTTTTCTTGGCACTAGGACTGGGGAAAACCATTGTTGACGGAGGCTTATCGGTTCGTTTTTGTCCAAAATATTCAGAAGTCAGCTTCTATTCAACTCAAGATCAAGTTTTTGTCAATAGTCAGAAGGAATTTTTCGCCATTGATTTACAACCAGAAACAACTTCATTTGATGAGGGAGAGGACTCGTTTCTTAAGAAAGTAAACGTTTTTGATGCTGATCCTACAACCTTAGAAAATACAGCTGATACTTACGATTATAATGATAATATGTTACGACCTGGTTATCATGGCCAAGGTGCACCAGTTATAACATTTAATAATCAGCTTAAATATGAAAAATTTCCCTTTGCTGAGCTGTTAACGAAAATTTTATCACTTGGCGAAAGAACTATGGGTAGTTCTGTTGAAATTGAATTCGCAGGCAATTTTCAAACAAAACTAAACAAAAAGAACACATTCTATTTATTACAAATCCGTCCTTACACCCAGTATGACATGATCTTAGAGGATGATCGGAAAGATATTCAAGATAGAGAATTATTCATTAAATCAACGATTGCATCTGGAAATAGAGTAATAACTGATGTATTTGATGTTGTATATGTGAAGCCTGAAAACTTCGATAAATTAAAAACACAACAAATGGTTACTGAAGTAGATAAAATAAATAAGATGTTGAAAGAAAAAAAGAAACCATATATCCTAATCGGATTTGGTCGGTGGGGAACATTTGATACTTCATTAGGAATTCCTGTCCAGTGGGATAATATTTCAGGGGCTCAGGTGATTATTGAAGCAGGATTGAAAGATTTCCAAATAGAACATTCTCAAGGTTCTCACTTCTTTCAAAATATTACAACAGCAAACATTGGCTATTTGTTTATTAATTTCAAATCGAAAGAAGATATGATTGATTGGAATTGGCTTTCAGAGCAAGAAAATATCATAACAGACTATCAATATGTGAAACACATCAGAACTGATTGCCCCTTTTATATCCGCATTGATGGACGAAAACGGGAAGGTAGTATATTTAAACCTGAGCCGTGATTTTTGAACTATAAATTTAACTAATCACATCTCCTTCATCCAGTTCTTTACTCCCTTTATTAACACGCCAGGACTTTATTCTTTGCTTTTTCTTTTCACGAAGCCGTTTTTCCCAACGAATAATCCGTTTAACGCCTTTTCCTTTTCTTGGCATAAATAAACAAAATTTCTTCAGTATTAAATATCATTCATTTTAAGATTGTTTTCACCTCCATCATCAATCTAACCATTTAATTCTGTAATAGAAGCAGATTCTCTCATTTTCGTTAATCTCTCTCTCATGAAAATTTAAACCCCAAAAATTCTATCATGTAAATATGGAAAGTCATGAAGTAAAAACTGAAAGAAGAAGTGAAAACAAAAACATGGATGTTAGTAAATATCTAACTCGGAAATATGGGAAAGAACCCCGTATCACAGAAGAAGAAATGAAACAAAACCGATGGAACTGGCATTAAACTAAAAGTTGCTCAAACATACCTTATAGACTAATCTAGATTGAGAAACCTTTTAAAGTTTCGAGTCCTAGAATCTGAAGTTTAAAAGTGGTGAAATTGCATATATACTCAGAGGATACGTGACGACTAAAACTAATTATCCTACCTTTAGTATTGGTGGGAAAGGAAAAATAATAGGTGGAAAAACCATCGGAGTACTTGTTATAGCAAGCTTCTTAGTGGGATATTTTTTTCTAGAGTTTAAACAAATAGGTTATAATGAGTATGGTCTTAATCAAGATACCATTAAACAACAAATTGAAAATAAAGTGTACGATAAGGGCCTTTACCATGATCAAAATTGTCAGACAAAGTTTTGAAAAATTTATGGGATTTTAAATCACTTTCCTTTCTTTTTTAAAAAATTTCAGGTTTTTTTTGCTTCTTAGAATAACACTCATAAACTACAAAGAACTCCTCTCTCATGATAATTTAGGAAGGAATCGGATGAGAAAACATTTATTTGTGTTATTTAACTATAATAAGGGGATTTTCACTCATATCATGCTAAACGCAATTGATATGAAAGAGAAAAACTATGAAGTCGGTATAATATTTGAGAGTGAAGCCTGTAAGTTCATTACTGACTTTCAAAATTCGAATAATGAAAAATTCAAAAAACTGAAGGAAAAAGAACTAATATTTGCTGTATGTGAGGTATGTGCAAAAGCAATGGGGGCTTTGGAATCAGCAAAACAGCAAGGACTACCGATAAACGGTAAACTATCAGGTCACCCACCATTGAGGGATTGGATAAAACTTGGGTTTGAGGTAATGATAGTTTAACGTATTCTTTTTCAATATAAAATTTCTAGTTACTTTGTTTCTGGAGACGAGTTCATAGTTTTTCTATAAAAAAATTAATCAATATTCTACTCATCTCTCGTCTTTACCTCATTAAATAGCAAAAAAAAGAACATTTTACTAATTAAACTATAAAAGAGATGAACTGAACCGTGTCAAGTTTCGCAGATTTAGCAGATTTCGGGATGGAATACGCACGAGACCAAGGTGCCAGTTATTCGGAAGCTAGATTAATTGATGGACAGAAAAGCGTATTTATAATGCAAAATGGCCATATTATATCAGGATCCGAATCACCATGGCAAGGAATTGGTTTTAGGGTACTATTAAACGGTGGGTTGTCGTTTGTATCAGTAGATAACCTTACGAAGAAGGCCGTGAAGAAAGCAATAGATGTAGGTATAAAATTAGCCAAGAATTCAAATCCAAGGGACAAAATAGATTTTGGAGAACCAGTTTCAAATGAAGCTAAGTGGAAAGTACAAGCAAAAGAAAGTTTACGTGATGTGACCCAAGAAACGATGGTCACAAAGCTTCAAGAATTAGATAAAATAGCTGAAAATAACGGAATTAGTACACGAGCACAAATTTTTGAAGCTCAAAGTTCTACAAAGTATTTGGTAACATCAGAGGGAACTAGGATTGAAGCTGAGTTATCAATGTTGAAGTGCTTCGGACTATTAACGGCCAAAGGAATACTTGACTCAGAACAAAGATTTGTTGATTTAACACGCAGCACAGGCTGGGAAGGAACAAAAACATGGACTGAAGAGTATGAGGAAGAATGTGCACGAATAGCTAAAGTAGCAGCTCAAGCTGATCATAAATTAACAGGAAAAATTGATTTTGTTGTAAGCCCTGAGGTAGTTGGTATCATTTGCCATGAAAACTGTGGACATCCAAGTGAAGGGGATAGAATACTGGGTCGTGAAGGAGCTCAGGCTGGTGAGAGTTTTTGGCGTGATTTAAAATTAGGTGAATCACGAGTAGGTTCAGAACATGTGACTATTGCTGAAGATCCAACCATCAAAGGAACAGGAGGCTTCTATGAATTTGATGATGAAGGAGTCAAAGCTAGAGAACGTCTTTTGATTAAAGACGGTATAGCAAATGAACCGTTACTAAATCGTGAATTTGGTGTTCGTTTTGGTACAGAATCGAACGGATCAGCTCGATCTTCAGATTTTAACAGGGAACCCATAATCCGAATGGCAAATACCTACATGAAACCAGGTGATTTCTCTTTGGACGAATTAATCGAAGATGTTAAACACGGCGTTCTAATGCATAGTTTTACTGAATGGAATATTGATGATCGTCGATATCAATCTAAGTATGTGGGCTTTGAATGTTATGAAATTCAGAACGGAGAAGTTACAGACACTATGGTTAGAAGGCCAATTATGGAATTAACTTCAATTGGCCTGTTTTCCTCAATTGATGGTGTCTCAAAAGATCGAATCTTCGATTTTCCAGGAATTTGCGGTAAATCTGACCCAGCACAAGGTGTGCCAGTATACGCAGGTGGGGGTTACATTCGTATGCGTGATATTTTACTTGGTTAAGGTGAGAAACAAATGAGTGAAACAATACAATCATATGTTGATTATGCCATTGAGTTAGGAACAAAGCAAGAAGTTGATTTGATTTTAGGAATCGGTACAAACGCTGTTAGAAACCAAATCCGCTTTAGTTCAAATAAAGTTGATATCTCCAAACAATGGAACGAGAATAATCTCGAACTCATTGTTGTGGTTGGGGGAAATCAACTTGCCATCGGAGAATTCTCACCTCGGAATGAAGAACATGTAAAGGAGCGAGTCAATGCTCAAATTAAATTCGCAAACTCAATGTCTCCAAGCCCCTTCTATCAAGGAGTTGAATCTACCGTCTCGAAATTTACACCTTTAGTGGGTCATTATGATGATAAGATTGATGATTATGGAGAAAACGCTGTTAGTGTTATTAATAGTTGTATAAATGAAGCGATTAGTGAAGGAGCAAAAAGAGTTGCTGGTTCATACTTCTTTGGAAAGAAGAATGTGTATCTAAATAGTTCTGCAGGTCCAAAAGGATCTCATTCCTCCACATCATACAATCTAACAGTTCGTGCTTTTCAAGAGGAGCTTGATGCCTCAGGACAAGGGTTAGCAACTGGGTGCATCCCCCACTCTGCAGAGAAGAAGCTTCTAGCCGCTGCTGCTACCGCTGGTAAATTTTCACGAATGCATAAAAACGCTCAACCCGCGAAAGCAGGAAAATACGATATTATTATGAGCCCTGCTGTAGCTGCGAACTTAGTTGGTAGTATACCAAACGATGCTAATCCTTTAGCGGTTTTGATGGGGCGAAGCGCTCTAGGTGATAAAATGGGTGAAAAATTAGCTCCAGAATTTATTAATGTCGCTGATAATGGATTACAACCAGATGGTCTTGGAACCTCGCCTTTTGATGATGAAGGTACCCCTAGACAGATAACTCCTATCTTCAAGGACGGAGTATTGGTTAACTTCATCCATAGTACATCCTCTGCAAAGATGTTTCAAGGCGAATCAACTGGAAATGGATCAATAGTGTCTTTTTGGACAGGTAGTAAATTAATGGCACCTGCCCCAACAAACTACGTTTTTGAAAATGGCGATCATTCTTTTGAGGAATTGATTGATACTAACCGAAAAACCATCTACGTGACGTGTAACTGGTACACTCGTTATACTAGCAAAATTTCAACTGAATACAGTACTATTCCTCGTGATGCAGCATTTTTAGTGGAAAATGGTGAGCTTTCTACCCCAATAAAGAATTTTCGTATCAGTGATAACATGTTACGGCAATTCGCTAATATTGACGCTCTTGGTAATGACCGTGTGCAAGTTAAATGGTGGGAAGTACCTGTTCCGACTTGGATATCTACTCTCCGTGTAAAAAACTGTCGTTTGACAACAGCAACACAATAAAAATAGCTATACTGCTATTTTTCTTTTTTCTATTCTAGAATATTTGGTTAAAGGAAGATGTTTTTATTTAATAGAAAAATGACTTCAAACGGAGGTAATTATTTTTGAGTCCAGTTTGCAAAAAATGTCTTAATTATGTCATGAAATTCCCCTGCTCTCATTGTGGAAGTGATTTATCAATGCAAGATCGAGTAGAGGGGGAAATTAAACCTATCGTTCCTGTAGAAATACAGGGAGATTTCGCTGAGCCCCCACCCCCTGAATATGTTGATAGTCTTCCTGCTAGTACACCATCTCCTTCTATATCAAAAAAATCATCAAAACCCCAATATAAAGCAAAAACAAAACAACGTACTAGCCCTACTTCATCTCCTGTAAGTGGTAATGTGAAAATGTCATCAGATGCGGATAATAGGCTGACTTCAATTGAGGGTACCCTTGACGAAATTACATCCCAACTAACAACTCTAATGAAGAGTCAGAAAGTTATAGAGACCATCTTGACAAAAATCAATTCCGAGCTTCTTAAACTCCGTGGGAAATAAGTAAAAATAATTTGAAATTGAGAATGCCTAAATGTAATGACTAATAAGTAAACCTTCTAATTGTTGCTTCTCCTGATTCTTAGAAGGTAGGCACTCAGCAATAGCTTGACAAAAAGGACCAAAAATATTCTGGATAGGCTTTATCGGACCATTAAAGAGAGAAAGAAGAGCTTCTGAATCATTTTCTTTCCAAGCTAGAACCGCTCTGTGCATGAGGTTGACTGTATGTTTTTTTTCTGTTTCGATATTTTTTCTCTGCATCGCGTTTTTTAGGAATACTTTTGATCCCCGAACCTGAATAAATTCCTCCTCATTTGCAATTTGCTTTAGATTTATTCCATAAGCTTGAGCAAGTGTTTGAACTTCTCCATACTCAACAATCGATTCCCCATATGTCCATCGATAAGCTAAATAGAATTGACCCATTATATCCAAAGCAGTATTCTTTGAAACATTAAGTATCATTTTAAATAGGAAATGAGTTGAATAATTTCTTATAATTTGTAATTGTTCATCAATTGTAACAATTTCGCCTGAGTATCGTTGTATTCGCTGATATTGGCTAAATATCTCCATTCCAGGACCGATTGCGGAGATAAAAAAATCACCACCTCGTATTCCATCTGACCAAAATCGTTCAATCTGGTTGTGGATATTATGTTCAACCTCAGATTGAATTTCTTTAAGATATCCTTTCTGTTTTTGCCTGCCTTTTCGACATACTAAATAGATAGAAGAAGCTAATGCGGCAGAAGATCTTGCTCGTAAACGGGTTTTCATTTCTGTATTGATTGGCCAAGAGGATGTGATTGTGAAACCTGTTTTTACTAGTGCATCAAGCATAGTCTCCCAACCTTCGGACGATTTATGAGCATAAACGAATACTGCTATGCCGTTCGGTTTTAAAACGCGATAAATTTCATTAAATGCCTCTGCTAGGGTTTCTTCAAAGAATTTTTTCGGATTTTGTCTACGACCTTTATTAGCGACTATTTCTAAACGTTTAGGGGTTAAGGGTGTTGAGAACAACTCAGGAAAAATATTTCCCAAAGCTCGTTTAAACCAAACATAAAAGAAATCGGATAAGTCGGCATAAGGTACATTATCATAATAAGGTGGATCTGTTATGACTGCATCGAAATAATTATCGGGATGTGATAGGTCTGTAGCTGAAGCTTGCCGGATATGGGCATTTGTATTCGAATTCCAAGAGGCTGCATTAAGATAACGCAATACCCATTCGGTTTGTTTACTCCAATCTCCATTTGCACCTGAGAATACGTTTAATTCTACATAATCCCAAGCCATCGGGAGAGCCGTTCGTCCGAATACATGTTCAATTTTTTCACCTGAAGCGTTGTAGATTACAAGATTTGAGCACTTGTCTGCTAAACGCCCAAGGATGATAGTTAAATAGCTCAATATCACTTTTGCAATGTCTGGTTCTTTTTCAGCAAGTGAATTATAATTTTCTTGGATAATTTGTTGAATCGTTGAGAAATTCGCTATTATTTTGGAGAGAAATAATGTGAGTGATAATAATTGTCTATTATTAAACAAGTGACTCCATTTTACTAATCCATAATGCTGTACACCGAATCCAAGAGTACCTATCGGAGGTAATGATTCGCTGGGGATGAGAGAATTGAATCGTTGGTCTTTGTCTAATCTTTTTTTTAAATATCTCGTTGCTTTACTATAATCCTGAATATCATTAGAGTTGGCTGGGCGATAACTTTTTTTAGGAACGAGGGGATCACGTAAAATAACAATAGTCATCTGTTGGCCAATTTTTCCTTCTTTAGCGTATTGACGGATAGTTTTAGCTGGAATAACCTGGCCACAGAATATACAACGAGCAGTTGCCCTTGAGATTGTTCCTTCAGATGGATTGAAATCTATTTCTCCATTCTGTTGTACAATAAATTGAATACCTCCATCTATTGCAGATCCAAGAATGGGTTTATAGGCTATTTGACGTTTTTTCTTACGTGCGAGCCAAAAATGTTTAATCAAGGGGATTGTGTTTCTACATTGCGGATTATCACAAGGTATAGTTCTACACCATAAATAGCCGATAGGAATTTTCCCATCTGAATCTGGGGGATAAAACTCACCAATTTCTTCCTGAACTTCTTGTTGCACCTTTTTTGCACTTTTCGCGACCAAATCGGCTAGTAAAGTTGATGAAAGTTGTTGAGGCCATCCTAATGTGGCCTTTGAAATTAACACAGCGATTGGATTAATATCCGATGCATATGTCTCACATCCCAGTCGTAGCGCCTCTAAAGGTATTGAACCTCCACCAGAGAAAGGATCTAATACCTTAGGAGGATTTAATGACCAATTTTTTGTCAATATCTTTTGTGCCTCATCAATTTGAGGATGTAAAGGATTTTTTACAACATTCCAAGGAGCTATATCAGCAATAAGATCTAAAATTTTTTTTTCTTCTCGTTTAGATTCTGGGACTTTCAGAAGTGCTGCTAGTATCGTTGTTCTTGAGCTAGCTAAAGGTCTACGGGCCCACCAAAGATGAAGTGTACTTGGATGTCCATGCCTAACACTTTTTTCATGTCTCGAAGCTTTAGAAATTTCTTTTAAAGGAAGATTTGATTCGATGACACGTTTATCCAAAATTTACCCTCGTTTAGAATATATTCACAGAAAGAAAGCATATAATGAATGATACGGAGAAAATGCTTCCGATTTAGTCCATAATCTGTCTTATTTTTAATCATATTAAGAATATGGGGGAGGAAATTCTGGTTATTATTATTAATTACTTCTCTAATGAATGTGAAATCGAAAAGAAAAAGAAAATTGATGAAGAAAGGTAATTTCTTGTATAACAACAGAAAGAAATCAGGCAAATCTTGATGTAGATCTCTGAATTTCATCAGCTCTCT
>Ga0233415_10001362_pt1 | contig 10625 bp, 18 predicted proteins | sample Na_anoxic_12_MG_FD_188631 | JGI IMG/M metagenome (GOLD analysis project Ga0233415, IMG submission 188631) | Seawater microbial communities from Saanich Inlet, British Columbia, Canada - Na_anoxic_12_MG | ecosystem: Environmental > Aquatic > Marine > Inlet | place: Canada: British Columbia...
TACCTTTATATCAATGCTTGCGTTTAAATTAGCAACAGGAGAGACTCTTCTTTCTTCTGTAGAGTCTGCAAATAAAATGGCCGGCGTAAGTGTTACATACATAGGCTGTTATATACCGCTACCGGGAGATGTATCTAAATGGAACCTATAACAATTACAATCCCAGAAGGATTAACAGTAAAGGTTGGAGCGCTTAGTTCGAATAGAGAACTGACAGTAAACCTTCCTGAAATAGTAGAAGGCTCCTGGATCTTTCGACAACTTCAAGAGCATGAGATCTCTCCTCAAGTAAAGAGAACTCTTGCTGCTCAGCAAAGGTTACCAGAGAATAGACGAGTAAATATCATAGATAAATTCAGAAAGAATGCTATCGAAGATATGTTCCAAGAACACATGGCTTCTATCTGGCATAAGTATCGTAGTAGACCTGCAACAACTGAACTCCTTAACGCACTAGCCGCTGACATTGCCGAGATCTTAAGAAGATATGTCGCTGCGGGTAACCTTGTTGAAAAAGTGTAAAACCGTAGTAGTTACGGGAGCTTTCCAATATTTCCACGAAACTAGTTTACTACTGTGATAAAGTAAGCTTATGGCAAAACTTATTAATTTAACAAAGGATAATTGGTCGGTGACAGTTGTTGTCACCGGCTGTTAACTAAGCTTCCAATATTTCCACGATGGGCATAAAGATCTCTTGCAATGGGCGATTAAGTACGGTAGGGTGATAGCTCTCGTGAATTCAGACGAAGCGATACTAAAGACTAAGGGTTGGCTTGGAGAACCTTTTGAAAAGAGAAAAGCTAGTTTAGAGAATTCAGGAATGGTAGATAGGGTTATAAAAATAGAGACCGATCCTACCGAAGCTCTAAAGGCTATCCGACCAGACTACCAAGTCTTAGGTAATGACTATACAGAAGAGATGGTTAAAGGGTCAGAGTATATAGGGGAGATAATAATCACACCTAGACTTGATCTAATAAACATTTGCTCGTCCAAAATCAGAGAAAAGAAATTAAGGAATTCAAATGAAAGCTACCTACGATCAGATCACAGTACTAGCCGAAATGACCTCCAGCAAAAGATATCTGATACTAAACCCAAAGACTAAGCATGGGAAGAAACTCTTAAAGAGCCGGTGCGCCGCGACTAAAAAAGATATGCTTCTACCCTTATATGGAGAAGATATAAGTCAGGCGAAAGAGGAGATGCAGTTAACAGAGAAAGAATCTGCTGCCTTACTCTCCGGAGAAGCACTCTCCAAGAGAATGCCAAGAGACACTATAGAGAAATGGGTAATAGAGAACAAAGAGAGAAGAGAAAAAAGAGAAGATGTTCTTCGTCGGCTAGAGAAGGTACTAAAAGCGCTACATAAACTATTTCTTAGAGAAAAAAGATCTCAAAAATATACAACCGAGTTTGTAAAGTCTGATATAATCGCCTACATGGATGGTTCTACCCTCCTCTGGCTAAGTGTAATAGCTTCCGCTAAGAAGGAATTTTTAAAACTACATGATGATCCGAGAAGAATAGAGTCGTGGGACTCTGCCTCTCCAATGGATTTATGTTCTCCTAATGGAGAAGTTAAACGTGGTTTCGAAGACGCCTGGGCTTATCTAACTGCAAGAGATTTTTTACTTGATGATTCATACGAAATAGATATTGATTGTCCGAAAGAAGTAGATGAAAAGTTAGTTAGTACTAAAAGCGTAAATCTCGAAACCCTCCTAGAATACCTCATCGAAAATTGTAAAAACAGAGAGATCGAAGCTGGAATAATTGATCCTTCAGTTAATCACCTAAGAAGATCTCTAGCTAAAGCATCAGGTGACCCTTACTTGATCGCAAAGTATTGTAAAGATAAGTAACTAAAATTACAAAGGAAATAGAATGTCCGAAGGAACTAAGTTTGATTCGGGGAAGCCACCAATGGGTCTTCTTCCATGGCCCGCTCTCATCCAAGTCGCCAAAGTTTTGAAGTTCGGAAAAGAAAAGTACGACGCTCATAACTGGAGAGGCGGAATGAATTGGAGTCGGATGTATGATGCCGCTCTAAGACACCTTACTGCTTTTATGGAAGGAGAAGATATTGATCAGGAAAGCGGGTTACATCACTTAGCTCATTGCGGGTGTTGTATTCTCTTTCTCCTAACGTACTGTGTTACTGAGACTGGAACAGATGACAGGTATAAAGCTGCGCCGTGTGAAAAACGAATCCCATGGTGGGAGAGAGACGAGGTAGATTCACGAGAACTCCTTACTGATATAGAAGAGGATTCCAAACAGATAAAATTTAATTACTAGGAGTCGCAAACTATGACGACTAAGTCCTTTGATGTCAGAGAATTCGTCAAGAATGACGATAACAGATATGAGATCTGCGAAGCACTTGCAGCAGAAATCTCGTACATAGCAGCTCGAACCTATTTACATACAAAAGTTTACGAAGAGATGGTAGATGACTTGAATCACTTAAGTACAGATTGCCTAGTTGATCTTGCTGAAAAGATACTAATAAGAGGATAAATGAAAAAAGACGAACAGAAAGAAGAAGACTTTAGCATTGTTGCCAAGGCAATGGCTAAGAAATTCGGTAAAGGGTTTTGCCTCTTTCAACTGAAAGAAAACAAAAGAGTCTTGAATGTCGAAACGACTTCAACCGGATTACCTTCCCTTGATAACGCAATTGGAGTCGGAGGCCTTCCTAAAGGCAGAGTCATAGAAATTTACGGACCTGAATCCGGAGGCAAGACAACTCTTTCTCTCGCCTGTGCTGCAAGCGCCCAGAAAGAGGGAGGCAAAGTTCTTATCATTGATATGGAACATGCTCTACAACCTACCTGGATGGCCGCTCAAGGCATCAAAGATGATATCTGGGTAGTCCAACCTGATAACGCAGAGCAGGCCTTAGAAGTAGCACTAGCAGGCATCCAGAGTGGCATGCTAAGTATGGTTGTAATTGATTCGATTGCAGCCTTAGTTCCTGAAGCAGAAGTTAACGGAGAGATGACTGATCAGCAGATGGGTCTGGTCGCAAGAATCCTTGGTAAGTTCTTTAGAAAAGCAGTAGGACCGCTAAAGAAAACTGGGTGTACTCTAGTTTGTATTAACCAGACAAGAATGATGCTTGGTCCGATGGCTAGAGAGACAAGACCAGGAGGTAACGCCCTGAAGTTCGCAGCCTCTATAGTTATGCGAGTTAAGAAGAAGGGAGAGATTCAGTCTTCCGGTGAATTAGCTGGAGTCTGGATTGAAGTTACGATTAGAAAGAATAAGGTTGCTCCTCCGTTCGAAGTTTGTAAAATTCCTCTTCTCTTTGATAGAGGGTTCTGTGGAGAGATGGATCTCATAGAAGCCGCTGTAGAAAATGGAATCGTAGACAAATCAGGAGCTTGGTATTCTTATAACGGAGAGAGAATTGGTCAAGGAATCCTGAACACTACAAATTACGTATTAGATAATAGAGATATCTTTAATAGTATTAGAGACGCTTACATCAAAGAGACGAGAAAAGATGTTGTCGTAGTTGATATAGAAGATAATCTTGAACTCGATACAAAGGACGCCGATGTATAAATATAAATTTCATTGTAAAAAGTGTGGGTTCTATACCGAAGCTTCAACAAAGCGGGACTGGGCAATAGAGAAGCAACAGCATAAAAAGAATGGCTGTCGTTTAGAGTTCGCGCCGCACTATGACGGTTTTATTCTTACCCGTCCAGAGTTAGCTCTTGAAGCAAGAGCAGGGAAAGACCATCTCGCAGAACAACGAAAGAAAGAAGATGAAGAAAGTAATCCTTCTGACTGATAAGACCAAAGAAAGTGGCAAAGCTGTCGCTACTGTAATGAAAAGTGGGTACCAGCTAGAAATACTAGACGCTTACTCTCTAACGGGAGTGGCTCTAGTAGAAGCTGGGTACCCAGTACCGTCTGCATTTACAGACGAAGGAATTTGCAGAGGACTAGAAGAAGTTGAAATTCTGATAGGGAAAGAATGCAATGACCCTTGTTGAAGGCCCGCAACGCGCCGCGATTCCAAAAGAATATCTAGGAATATTTGAATGTAAAAACTGTTCGCTATCAGAGAATAGTTATCCAGTTAGACCGAGAGGTAGCTGGAAAGCTAGAGTCTGGTGGCATGGCGAAGCTGCGGGAATGAATGAAGAGAAAGATAATCTAACCTTCTGTGGCAACGCTGGATCTGAGACGACTAAGATTTTTGAGGAAATAGGCTTAGACTTTGATAGCAATTTCATTGCAACTAATGCTGTGCTCTGTAGGCCTCATCCCGCTCCTGGAGACAAGAAGCAAAATAGGACACCAACTACTATGGAAGTCCAAACTTGCTTTGAGAACACTAAGCTCTTAGCGGAAGCGCATAAGCCTGATCTGATTGTTGTTGTTGGTGCTATCTCAGCTAAAGCAATTCTTACTAACCCACCAAGAGCGATGGGAGCAATGGTAGGAAAATTCTTTGGACCTTCAGAGCATAATCTTAATATTGATGCGGACGTCTACGCTACTTGGCATCCAGCTTATATCTTGAGGAATATGAGAGAGAGACCTAAATGGAAAAGACAACTAGTCAGGCTCAGAGACTATATGATCGGAAGGGAAATTACGAATGGACCTGAAGCAGATTGTAGAAAAGATAATGGATGCCCGAATCCGTGATGAAATGCGTGGACCGTTCCTCGCAATCATAAGCTCTGTAAATCATAGCGCCGACCCAATCACACGAGAAAAAGTGTTTCAGAAAGTGTCAGATTCAATCGACGAATTCGAAAGGAATCTAAATTGACAAGTAAATTTACTCATCTTCATTTACACTCAGATCGAAGCGCATTAGATTCTGTTATTAAACTCGGCGGCGATGCTACAAAAAAAATACAGCTAGAAGGAGAGAAGGAAAAGCTTGATATTTTTCTTCAATCATTTAAAGCCGGCGAAACATCAGCCAGTCTTGCTGGGTTAAATTCATTCAATGTAGAAGCGTCTCTTATGTCTCTACCTGAATTAGTAAAACCTGAATCTATTGTTGGTGTAAGTTGTCGAATAGGATTTTGTATTCTCCCGGAAGAAATTAAAAAGACTGCTGTGATAAAAAACGATTCAGTAGTTATGTTAGACGGGCTACAAAACCCAGCTGTAACTTTACAGATGGCAGTTTCTGATTGGATCTCTTTATATAAAAGAACTGGGTTCGAACTTTTAGAACGATGTAAAGAACTGGGAATGGATTCTGTAGCAGTTACAGACCATGGAGTTGTCTCAGCATCTATTCAGCTTTATAAGAAAGCGACTGGCTTAGGTATTAAGCCCTTGATTGGAATGGAAGCTTATTTATCTCCAACGGATGACCATACTCTTCGCCAAAAGCTAGAAGGTAAACCAGACTTTTATCACCTGACTCTATTAGCTAAGAACGCTACTGGAGTACAAGAGTTATTCGAACTCTCTTCCCGCGGGTATACAGAAGGGTTTTATAGAAAACCAAGAGTGTCACTACCAATGGTTGAGTCAGTTGGTAAGAACTTAATAGTTCTAGGTGCCTGTGCCCAAGGTCCAGTTTCATGGAACATCTGGAAGGAGAATAACGATAGAGCAGAGAGATTTGCTACTCGTTTAAAAGAGATGTTTCCGAATAGATTCTATTTAGAATTTATGGATCACGGTTTAGATTTTCAAGCGCAGATTAACGCAGGGTTAGAAATTATTTCGAACAAGTTTGAGATTCCTTGGGTTCCAACTAATGATGCTCATTTTCTAAAGAGGGAAGACAATCACGAACACTCTATTATGATGTGTATCCAAACTAAGCAAAGCTTAGAAGATTTAACAATGAGATATTCAGAAGAGTGTTACGTAAAGTCTCCAGAGGAGATGATTGAACGTTGGGGAGAAGAAGCTTGTCTTCGTACAGTAGAGATCGCAGATCAAGTTGATATACAACTAGAACTCAATCAAACTTTCTTTCCAGAATACAAAGAGGAATCTGAATGAAGATATGTGCTCTTAGTGATACTCACGGGTATCATCGGCAGGTAAAAATTCCATCTGGAGTTGATTTAATTCTTTTCGCTGGCGATATAAGTAATCAAGGCGAAGATCATATTCTTAGAGACTTCAATGTTTGGTTAGGGGAGTTAGGTGTTCCAGCAATAGTAGTTGCAGGTAATCACGACCTAACTCTTGATAATAATTACTATCTTGCTAAGCAAGTATTATCTAATGCCATCTATCTTGAACACGAACTAGTAGAATTTAACGGAGTCAAAATCTTTGGTTCCCCGTACTCACCTAAACTTGGTTGGTGGGGGTTCGGGCTAACGAAAGACGAAGCGGAACATAAATGGTCTCAGCTTCCAGAAGATACTGACATCGTAATGTCTCACGGTCCAATGTTCGGGTTTCTAGATAAGTTAAATCGTAACGGAAATCATGTTGGCTGTAAGAAACTAAGAAAGCATATAAGAAGAGTAAAACCTAAGTATCTAATCGTTGGTCATATTCACGAAGAACACGGGTATATGCCAGGTGATACTCAAACTTATAACGTTTCTATATGTGACTGGCCCGATTGTGAACCAACATACAGCCCGACAATCATCGAAATCTAGATAAAAGGATTATAAATTGAAATTATATAACGTAAACGCCCGCGATATTCCAGACGCTTGGTTCCAACTAGTAGACCTTTGTTACAAAGAAGGTAGGAACTATAAGGTCGGAGAAGGAAGTTACGCAGGTTCTCAGTTCCGCCGCGAACTAGATTATGTAACTTGCCACATTAAGTTCCCACAGAGTAGACCGCTACTTCCTGAAGTCCCAGCAGGACTAGGGATTCCAGATCCAGTACCAGAAGGTATGGATTATATAGATAGATATCTTCCCTATCTAATGACAGATGAGATAAAAAAGGGGGAGCAGTATACATATGGTCAGCGACTAATGTGCAAATTAGGTAAATACGCTGAAGATATGTCTCAAGTAGAAGAAGTAATCGAGAAGTTTAAGCGAGGCTTTGGTAACAACCAAGCGTGTATGACTATTGCTCAGCCAGGTGATATTCATTTAACAGACCCGCCTTGTCTTCGTCAGATTGATTGTAGGGTTTATCCGCGCGATATAGAGAAGACCGTAGAACTAAGCAGTGGAGCCAAGTGGTACCAAAGAGATTGTGAACAACTTCACTTTATCATCTACTTCAGGTCATGGGATTTATGGGGAGGCTTTCCGGCAAACCTAGCTGCAATTGCCCACCTTCAAGAGTATATGGCTGCTGAGATCGGTATCACTCCTGGAGAGTTTATCGTATCCTCTAAAGGGCTCCATCTTTATGACATGTATTGGGAACTAGCTAAGATTAGATTAGCAGAATAAGGAAAGAAAATGGAAGTAGTTATAAATGATTGTTATGGTGGTTTCGGACTATCAGACGAAGCAATAGAAAAATGTATTGAGTTAGGTATGACTGTTGGTGACAAGGATGATCACTCTTCAGACTTTACGAAACTTAAGCGAAGTAAAAACTCTATTTTTCAAAAAAAATATTATACGCGGCAGGCATACGGGAAAGAGTTTCGTTCCAACCCCATTGTAATCAAAGTAGTAGAAGAACTAGGTAAAGACTCTTGGAGCGAATACGCCGAGCTAAAAGTAGTAGTCATCCCATTTGATACAACCGAAGGGTGGGAGATTCGAGAATATGATGGAATTGAATCAATTCATCAGACACATGCCGTTTGGTCCTAGATGGGTTCCATAGAAAAGAGTTTAGAGATGGGTGTATCTAAAAGAGTTTGGGCAAAGATTAACGAAGCCCAAGAAGAACTAGAAGAAGCAGAACCTCAAGAAGATAAAATAATTCCGAGTCTAATGACTTACCTCTCTAAAATGGAAGAAGTATTCAGGAAAAAGGGAAAGCTATCGAAAACAGATAGTCTCAAACTCCTAGAAGACTTATCTATTAAAGAGACAGAGACTCTTCAAAAAGACTTAGCTGTTTTTCTTGAACAAAATGAGTTAAAGAAACAACAAGACCAAATGGATATAGAAGCCTTAACCGCTCAAATAGAAAGGCTTCAAAAAGAACTTAGGGGGAAACAATTAGAACTAGAAGTTACCGAAACAGCAGCGACTATCTCAAACAAAATAACCGAGTCGGTTGAGGTTGCTATAAAAACGAAGAAGAAAGATCTAAAGATGCGTAAAAAAGGTAGAGTCGGCAAGATTCTCCGAAGGTTAAAAAATGAAGATTAGGAAAGGCTTAGTAAGCAATTCGAGTAGTTCAAGCTTTGTGTTCGCGACTAAAGGCGAAGTAGAAAAAGAAGATCTTATTCGAATCTTTATCTGAGATAAAAAAGATTCTCCGTTCGCTTTCTTAGCAAGAAGGGTCGCTTCTGACTTACTTTCTTATGCGAGATGACAATAGATTACGAAGACGAAAAAATCCTCCTACTTAAAGATGGCGGATATTAGAAAGGAAATTAGATATGAAAATTAGATCAGGATTAGTTTCAAATAGTTCTAGCACTAGCTTTACTCTTTATGGCTTCTCTACTCATAGAAATAAGCTTGGAGCGCTTATGCTTCAAACTGAGAAGGGCAAGAAGGCTCTAGAAGAAAATGCTGATGGCTATTATAAGGGTGATGTTAATAAACTCGCAGAGTCATCTGACGCAGCAGAATCTCTTCCACATATACAATATGGAAACTCTGATTATGATGATGATCTATATTTCGGAAGAGATCTTTATGATATGAGAATGGATCAGACTAGAGCAGAGTTCCAAGCAGAAGTAGAACAAGAAATAAGAGAATGGCTTGGGGACGAAGCAGCTAATAACTGTAGTACCTATTCTGATTCTTGGTATAACGGATGAAAACAAGAATAGGTTTAGTAAGTAATTCAAGTACATCAAGCTTTGTAATGTTCGGATATAAAGTAAGAGAGAGTCAGATTGATAAGAGGAAGATCTACGAAACCCTAACGTCAAACGATGCTGAGGAAGCAATGAAGGAAGCCTATGACCTGTCTGATCCAGTAGATGATCTAGAAGGATATATGTCTGACTTTCTTGGAGATTTGTTTTACGGCGGATTAGCTATTAATGAAAAAAGCGTATCTATTAAAGGATCGGAAGGAGAATTCGGAAAAGGGATTCTTATGATCGGATACGAGCCCGTAAGTATCAGTGAGTACGAGACTGAAATCTTTCCGCTGGAGCTTGACTCCGAGTTTTTCAGTCGCTTAGCAGACGCACTAGAGCTTCCAGAGGATAAACGGGAAGTCATGTGTGCTGCTGGAACAGAATATTGCTGAGGGAATATGTCTAGAACAGTATCAGGGACATATGAATGGGCAGTTGATTCAGTTAACTGTTCAGTAGGATGTATTAACGATTGTCATTATTGCTATGCTAAGAGGCTCTCTATTCTTCGTAAAGACTTTACGACTTATAAAGACTGGTCTAAGCATATTGGGATTCGCCGGAAAGAACCAAAAGAACATAAGAAGTTTGATGGAACGGTTATGTTCCCTTCGACTCACGACATCTTCCCAGAAAATCTAGAACTTTGCTGTGAAGTAATAGCTAATCTACTAGAAGCTAGAAACACTGTACTTATTGTAAGTAAACCAAGGGTTTCTTGTATTTCAAGAATTTTAAAAGAATTTGAAGATTACAAAGATAAGATTCTTTTTAGATTTACTATTGGTTGCAGTGATGACCGAATTTTAAAAACTTGGGAGCCGGGCGCACCTGATTTCGCGGAACGTTTTGCTTGCTTAGTTCTAGCTCACGAGAATGGATTCAAGACTTCAGTTTCAATGGAACCTATGCTTGATTCTTCTAATGTAATAAAAGACTTTAATAAACTATCACCTTATGTTACAGATAGCATCTGGATCGGAAAGATGAATCGAATTTCAGACAGAGTAACTGGAATTCCTGTAGCAGAGAAGAAAAGAATTAGAGAAGGGCAAACTGACTCTAAGATTATAAAGATCTACGGAGCGTTAAAAGACGAACCTAAAGTAAAGTGGAAAGAGTCATTCAAAAAAGTTCTAGGTTTAGATATTCCAACTGAAGTTGGTACTGATAAATAGAGGGATTAAAATTGGATACTGAAGAAACAACTACTGAAGAAAAAGAGATTCACTTACCGCATAACTACGCCGGCATCTTTATTAGTCCTGATGGTGAGGTTACTGCGTATATGCCTAACGTAGATGAACAAGATGGAAACATCTATACAGACTCTCCTACTTGGATTGCTACAGTTATTATGACAGCACTTCGAGAACCTAAGATAAGAGAGATGGCAGAAGCACAATTAACAAAGGATCTCGCGGGCGCAGAAGAAAATAAAATTATTATCTAATTCTTCTAATTTAATAACAGTTAGAAGAAAGACAGCAAGATGAATATCTTAACAACAGAAAGAATACTTACTGCTATTCAATTCGCTATACGAAAACATAACGGGCAGACTAGAAAGAATAAAGATGGTACGCCCATTCCGTATATCGAACATCCAGTAGAGACCGTCAGGTTACTTGTAAAGTACGGTGTGATAGACGAAGTAGCTTTAGTAGCTGCTGTCTTACATGACACACTAGA
>Ga0233415_10001363_pt1 | contig 10624 bp, 11 predicted proteins | sample Na_anoxic_12_MG_FD_188631 | JGI IMG/M metagenome (GOLD analysis project Ga0233415, IMG submission 188631) | Seawater microbial communities from Saanich Inlet, British Columbia, Canada - Na_anoxic_12_MG | ecosystem: Environmental > Aquatic > Marine > Inlet | place: Canada: British Columbia...
GCGTATTTGCAGCCTATGCATCCCCCAAAGGATATTGCCTTGTTGATAAGCGGCTATTCATGCCGGAAAAATGGTTTACAGAAGATTATGAAATAAGACGTAAACAATGCAAAGTACCTGCAAATTTTTCCTTTAAAACAAAACCGCAACTTGCAGTTGATATGTTCCGGGAGCTTGTTAATGAGAATGTTCTTCCGTTCAAGTATGTATTGGCTGATTCTTTGTATGGCGCCAGTCCTGAATTTATCGAAGCTGTGGAAAAATGTGCCGGCATGACATACTTTGTATCGATTCCGTCAGATACACGGTGTTGGTTGAAAATGCCTGCTCTACGAGAAAAGCAATATAAATATAAAGGAGAAACCAGGACAAAAACGATTTTAGAAAAAACCGAAAAAAAGCCAATTGCGGTGAGTGATTTAGCAAAAAGCATTAATAATTTTTTCTGGTATAAACGCAAAGTATCAGAGGGGGCAAAAGGGCCGATTGAATATGAATTTACCAAAAGGCAAATTGTTCTGGCTAAAAATGGTTTGCCTGAAAAAAGCGTTTGGTTGATAATCAAGCGAACGGTTGAGCCGGAGCCAGTTTATTCTTATTATATGAGCAATGCTCCAGTCAGCACAAAATTGTCGACATTTGTATGGTTGAGCGGACTCAGATGGGCAATAGAGCAATGTTTTGAAGAAACCAAGAGTGAGCTTGGAATGGATCATTATGAAATTCGAAAATATGGAGGATGGAATCACCATATCTTAACTTGCATGCTGGCGCATTTTTTTCTTTGGCACATAAAAATAAGATTGGGGAAAAAAAGCACCGTCTATTACACTGTCGCAGCTTAGGATTTTATTAGAAGTTGTGATGCCTTTAAGACAAAAGGATATAAGATCAGCGATTGAGTTGGTCAGATGGATTCAAAATAAAAACCATCGTGCGTATCTTTCTCATAGAAAAAAGAAATTAGAAAACAGCAACTCGATTTTTTAAGTTGCGTTGTAGTGGTAAAAGATAATTTGAATACACTTCTCCCTATCCGATGTAAAAAACGGCTAATAAGAAGAAAGATATCAGTAGAAGTACAAGAAGATATGCTACTCTCTTTTCGGTCTGAACGGTTTTTGAAAGCGCAAATTTAATTCTCTTTTTCGAATAAGTTCTTTGACAAATTTTACACTTGGTAGTTTTTCCATCGCTTTACGGATTCGCTCATGTGAAGGATGTATGTAAGGTTCTGTGCTGCGCGATGAAGAATGGCCGAGAATACTCTGGATGATCAGGATATCGACGTCTTGATCGTTAAGGTGAGAAGCCATGGAGTGGCGCAGCGTGTGGCAGGTAACGTTAAAGTGCACATGCAAGTTGGTTTGAAGCAGTATTTTTTTCATATTGTCTTCCATGGTGCGAATCGCCAAGCGATTGCCCTTTTTAGAGACAAACAGTGCCGGCGTAAGCCAACTATTGAAAAACAGTTCGCGTACAGCCAGGTACTGACTGATGATTTCTATCAACTCGTCATTGATATGCAAGGTTCGTGGCTTTTTACCTTTACCCATGACTGTGATTTTACGGCTGTCAAAATCGAGATTTGCAAGGTTAAGCGAATGGACCTCTCCGACTCTCAGGCCGAGTTGATACATCAAGGCATAGACGGCGTAATCGCGAATGCCCAGGATCGTATCAGTATCGATAGTTTTAAACAAAAGTGTGATCTGCTGCGGCGTCAAGGCGCTTGGGCGTTTGCGATACCCTTGTCGTATTTTCAGCACATCGTAAAACGGCAATGCATCTGCGCAGGGGAGATCATACAGTTTTAAAAAGTTCCCATAGCATCTGAGGGTAAAAAGCTTTCGGTTGATGGAGGCACCGCAGTTTTGGCGTTTTTTTTTAAGGTAGTACTGGAAGTCGATTACCGCAGGTCCGTCTATGGTTTGCAGGTTCTGTGAGCAGATAAAGTTTTTAAACAGGTCCAAATCAACGCGGTTGCTTTTAACTGTTTGCGGGCTAATTTCATAGATGTCTTGGCGGTAATCAAAAAAGTCATCAATGTGGCTAAAGAAATTATCGGAGTTTACTGCCATGAGAACCTCCTTGAGATGAGGATGCTGTCAAGAGCCAGTTGTTTGAGTTTATCCGACACATGGATATAGATGGAAGTGTCGGCAATGGAGTCATGGCCCAGCATCGCCTGTATAGCGGACAGAGGGATGTTTTGGTGATACATTTCAGTGGCAAACGAGTGCCTGAGCACCCGTGGAGTAACAGCGGTGGCAATGCCGGCCTTTATGGCCTGATCTTTGACCATACGCTGCAGGCGGTTGTTTGAGATGGCGGTCTGGGGTTGAGCAGGGAAAAGCGGAGCGAGTTTTTTGCATGGAGACTGGGGGTGAACCAGGTAGCGTGTGAGGGCATCGAATAATCGGTCAACGACAAACAGGGCCCGTTGCTTTTTATTTTTTCCGTGGATGCGCAAAAGACCGATCCGTTTTCCGTGGTTGGTTTCAAAGCTACGCACTTTCAGGCTGGTCAATTCGCTGGTTCTTAAGCCCAGCGCCCAGAGCAAAGAGACCATGGTATAATTTCGCAGACCGTGCCAGGAACTTTGATCAAAGGAATCGAGCAATTTAAAAGCATCTTGGGTTGATATGGGTTTTGTGACCTGCCGTCTGCGAGTGATCAAAAGTGGCAGGGCTTGGGCCGGATTGGTATTGATTATGCCGGCTTTTTTCACGAACTCAAAAAAGCTTTTTAGCGCATAATGATGGTTTTCGATTCGGCTGTATCCGAGGCCTGCGTTTTTCAGATATAAAATCCATTTAAGCAGTTGGGGGCCTTTGACGTTGACTGGGTCGGTTTTAATCTCATTTTTAGCAAAACGGCAGAAAGCCTTGATGCTGAGCGTATAGGTCTCGACGGTAGATGGAGCAAATCCGTTAACTTTTAAAAGTTCTTTTCGGTACAGATCAATCAGAGCGATCATGGTGCCTCCTTTCTCATAAATGGGTGTTTTCTCATATAAACGGCATATTCGTCGGGATTGAGATGAGCGTATTTTAGCGTATTGGCGCGCCGGCTATGACCCAGCACATGTTGTGTTATTTCGATTCCTGCAACCTTGTTAAGATGGGTTGCAGCCGTATGGCGGAAAAGCCTGGCGTGCAGTTTTTTATTGATATTGAGCTGATCTGCCGCCGTACGGAAGATATCCTGCAACGTTCGTGGGGAGATGCGGTTTTTACGCTTGGATAACAGCAATGGTCCTTTTTTGCGTTTCAGTGATTGCAAATAGGTTCGAATGATTTTACAAAAGCTGTGGGGCAAAACCAGGTTGCGCTGGCGCTGTCCTTTCTCTCGGATCCATACTAAGCCGCAGGTTAAATCGATATCTTCGATATTCAAAGTGATCAGCGTACGTGTTCTGAGGCCCAGTGTACCCAGCAGCATGATGATGATAAGATTTCTCAGTCCAATAGATGAATCTGACTGTTGACTGAAATGGCAAATTAAGCGGTTGTATTCGTCAGGTGTGAGGAACTGAGGGACTGTTTTTTCAATTTTTGGATACGGCAGCTTGAGGGCAATATTTTTCTGTGTGTCCCGATGAAGTGTCAAGAAGTGGAAAAATTGTCTGAGCGTCCAGACACGGGACTTTCTTACATGTATTGAGGGGGCTTTGTAGTCGGCCACAAAATCGATCAGATGCCTGTAGGTGACCTTTTTAACTGACCGGATTCTTAGGGATTTCAGGCAGGCTTTAAATTCATTCAGTCGGCTGGTTAAAGCCTGGATGGAACGTGGTGAAAAATCTGCCAGTTGACAATATTCCAAAAACGGGTTGATATAGCGATGAAGCATGATGGCACCTCCTTTTTAGCCATTCGATCATGCTTCATCATTAAACGCCTATTAATACAATACAAATTGCGCTAACTGCGGGGTTTGTTGGTTATAATCGCGGAAAACTATAAAAAATGGCGAAAGTAAAGAACATAGAGGAATGGAAAAAGGCTAAGAGGCATTATCATCTTTATGATATCCATATTCAAATGGCTCGTGAGTTAGGAATGAGCCCTAAGAAATTTGGTGGCATTGCAAATCATAAACAACAATCTTGGAAAGCCCCTATGCCTGAATTTATTGAAGACCTATATTTCAAGCATTTCAAGAAAGAAAAGCCAGATGTTATAAAGTCTTTGGGGCAGAGCATAACAGCATGAAACTAATAAGGAAAAAGCCAAAAATCAAACAGGTTTTGACTACCTGCTCATGGTGCGGATTTAAGATCGGAAGCGAGGGGCCGATATACTCGATAGGGTGCAAAAAACGTCCAGGAGTGAATATTTCAAAATATGAAGGCCAAATTATGCCCATAAAAATGGCTACTTTAGGCAAAACAATATGGGCAATAGTCCCTCCTGAAGAATCCGATGCAAGAAAAGCCGGTAATGATTTCCTTTTTACATTGTGCTCAGAAGATTGTGGGGATAAGCTTAAAGAAGCATTAGAACTGGAAAAGGAGATAGGAGAACTGATCTTTTCAGCCGAGCATATCTATTGATATCGGAAAAAATTATAACCTTTCAGTCCACCAGACAGGGGTTCCGCCGGCGCTTCACACCAGCGGGCGCCTTCCAGCCTTATATAAAAAATAAAATGGAGGAATGGTATATGGATCAGAAATCATTTTTTAATAGGGTAACTAATGGGAAAAAAGACATAATCCAAGAAATTATTGATTTAATGAATCAAAATGATATTGAATATTGTGTTATAGGAGGGCTTGCAGTAAATGCGTATGTAGAATCAGTTGTCAGCCTTGATTTTGATATTGTTGTAGTAGCTGATGGTATAGATAAACTCATTGAATCCACAAAAGTCAACTTCAAAATTGAGAAATTTCCTCATAGTATTCATGTAGGAAGCAAAGATTCAGATGTCCGAATACAAATACAAACAGACAAAAGATATCAAGATTTCATTGAAAAAGCATCAGTCAGGGATATGATGGGGTATCAAATGAATGTCGCATCATTAGAGGATGTATTAACTGGCAAAATCTGGGCGTATTCGGATAAACAGAGACGAGGCAGCAAACGACAAAAAGATTTATCAGATATCATGAGAATTATAGAATCATTTCCAGAACTACAACCAAAATTGCCAGAGTCAATAATAGAAATTATAAATAAATCGTAACTCAGGTTGTCGGGTTCAAGGTTCACTGTTCAGAGGTTCAACCCGAACCGAACAGTTGTACATACGGAGAGCCCTCAACTGGCTCAGAAAAAACCGGGTTTAACGGTACAGCGTTAAGCAAACAACCATTGAACCGTGAACCCGGAACTTTGAACCTGAATAACAATAAATCAGCATAACAAATCGCTCAACCAGAAATTTACTCGCTGTGCTCGCAAATTCCAGTTACCTCAAACACCATCAAGATAAATCGTGGTTAACATATCTTATCGGAGATCATAAATGAATGAATATCGCCCTGCAAAGAAACGAATTACGGTTTCAGTTGGTGAGTCTGTAAACATTAATGCAAACAGAAGCTTAACAATATTAAACTGAATCTTCCTTGCCACATAACATGATTACGATTCAAAAAATGCCCTGTAGCCCTTATATGTCATATAGATATCCCCTTTGTGGGCGATCTCGAATGGTGAGTGCATGGACAGAACTGCAGGACCGCAGTCAATAATCTGCATGCCATATGTGGCAAGGAATTTTGCCACTGTACCCCCACCACCTTCATCTATCTTTCCAAGCTCCCCTGTCTGCCACACCACCTGTTTTTTGTTAAATAGGTTCCGAAGCCATCCTACATACTCGGCATTTGCATCACTTGCGCCATATTTACCTCCTGCGCCTGTAAATTTTGTCATACATATACCATACCCAAGTCGTGCAGCATTTCTCTTTTCATGGACATCCTGAAAATCTGGATCAAGGGCGCCATTTACATCTCCTGAAAGGGCCCTTGAATTCATAAGAATTTTGTGAATTTCGTGGTAAAGGGGTTCTTTGCCGTGAGCGACCATAAGGTCGGCGAGGACGCTTTCTAAAAACCTGGATTTGGCCCCTGTTGCTCCGTCACTTCCAATCTCTTCTTTATCGACGAATAGAACCAGGGCTGTTTTCTGCGGATTCTTAATATCAAGTATTGCCTTGAGACTGGTAAAAACACAGGAGCGATCATCCTGGCCATAGGCTCCGGTCAAGCCTCTATCCCATCCAATGTCTCGCGCCGTTCCAGCAGGAACAACCTCAAGTTCAGCGCTTATCAAATCTTCCTCGACAAGACCGAATTTCTCGTTCAGAAGGTTTAGGATTGCCAGTTTAAACCTATCTTTTGTGTCTTTATCCCCAAAAGGAAGAGAGCCGACCATCAGATTAAGCTTTTCTCCAACAAAGGCATCAGAAACCTTTTTATCCGTCTGGACGTTTTTTGCTAAGTGGGGAAGGATATCAGACACAGTAAACACAGGATCAGAATTATCCTCACCAACAACAATATTGAGGGAACTACCATCGGAACGGATTACTTTTCCATGAATTGCAAGGGGCCTGGTGAGCCATTGGAATTTTTTTATACCCCCATAGTAATGAGTTTTCATGAATGCCAGATCAACATCCTCGTAAAGTGGATTTTGTTTAAGGTCGAGCCGAGGAGAGTCAAGGTGGCTGACAATGAGATTAATGCCTTCATTTATGGATTTCTTACCAGATATAGAAAGGGCGATTAATTTTTCCTGAAATGACTTTATCAGCTTTATAGGCTGGTTGCCTGTAGGATTTGAAGAGAAACCATTTGTAAGGGCAATCTCAGAAATTATTTTCACTGCCTCTCTTTCTGTCTTCGCCTTGTTTAAAAAGTTTTGATAGTCTTTATCAAAGGCGAAGATCTGTTCTTTTTCTTTTTTATCTGCTGTATCCCAAACAAGCTTGTGTTGAGCGATTAGTTTTTCAGTTATTCTTTTTATCTCCGTTTTTTTCATAATCTTCTCTGTTTGTTTTAAACCTAAATTGATCGGTTCTGGGTTCAAAGTTCAAGCCCGCCCTGGCGCGACTTGTTTCTTATAATCTGCTGCCATTGGAGTATTTGACTAACTGTTTATGTTGCGCAATAGCCTGTCAAATCAGGTCTGGGCCAAGGGTTCAAGGTTGTAAAGGCATTGTACCACAATTCATTGCGGCCTGTTTCCAGACAGTTGTAACAACCTGCCCGCCATCGGCTTCGCCTTCCCCGTCCCGACCCGGAACGGGGCGGGGCAGGCGAGGCGGGCGGGTCACCCAATCGGTGGATATACGTTGCTGGATACCCTATAACTCCTTGTAACTTGGGAGGTTGATATTGCTTAACCCTTAACCGTGAACCGTGAACTGCTTAACCTAAGGGCTCGCGCAAAAATAACTTCACATTTTCGCATCCCATTTTCAGGACATCTTCGGCCGCACCTCAATCGCAAAGTCCTCGAAATAGTACGACTATTCCTATGGTTTTGTTCAATCGGCGCAACCAAATCTGACCCAAATCTGGACGCCAATTCTGGGAACTTATTTTTGTGCGAGCCCTAAGTTAAGGCTACCTATGATCTGATTGATATTGCTGATCTTTTCCCTTACACAATAATCAGTAATGTTTTGCACTATATCGATTGCTGTTTTTGGATTGATGAAGTTTGCTGTGCCCACTTGGATGGCACTTGCCCCAACAATAATAAATTCGAGGGCATCCTGGTAGTCCGAAATGCCACCCACGCCGATCACAGGAATTTTTACATTTGTAACAACCTTATGAACGAGATAGAGGGCCATCGGTTTAATGGCAGGCCCAGAAAGACCTCCTGTTATGTTCGTTAGTTTGGGTTGTCTGGTAGCTATATCTACAGCCATACCCAGAAATGTATTTGTGACTGATATGGCCTGTGCACCGGCAGATTCTACTGCCTTAGCGATAATGGATACATCTGTTACATTGGGTGTTAATTTGATTATAACAGGTTTGGTTGTATTTTTTACTACCTGATCCGTTACCCTCGCTGCAGAATCTGGATCTGTTCCAAAGGCCATTCCACCTTTCTCGACATTAGGGCACGATATATTTATCTCTATAGCAGCAATCCTGTCAACATTTTCTATCCTTTTGGCCATCTCAGCATATTCCTTAATGGTATGGCCGTATATATTGGTGATGATGGGTGTTTTAATGTTAACAAGGGATGGGAGTTTTTCTTCTATAAAGGCCTCTATCCCAATATTAGCGAGCCCGATTGAATTTAAGAGACCACACGGTGTCTCTATAATTCTCGGAGGTGGATTGCCTGGCATTGGTTGTAGGGATAGGCCCTTGACAATTATGGCACCCAGAAGGGAGGGATCATAAAAAGGGATCAATTCATTACCATATCCAAAGGTTCCGGAGGCGGTAATAACTGGATTCTTTATCTTTAAGCCACCTATAGTTACTGATAAGTCAGGCTGAGACACCATTTACATAACCTGCCAGTCAATCATTTCGGATGAAAATACAGGTCCGTCCTGACATACATAATAATATGGTTTGTTTTTGTTATTATTTGCCTTAACTGCGCAACCCTGGCATATTCCGAGACCACAGGCCATTTGACCTTCCAGGGATAGATAGCACCTTAGATTGGAGGCAATAGCCATTTGAGCAACTTTTTTTAGCATAAGAATTGGACCACATGCGTAAATTACTGGTTTTTTAGTAAATTCTTGATGTAGATACTCATCCAGCAGGTCAGTGACAAGCCCTTTGGTACCCAATGATCCATCCTCTGTTGCAAGAGAAAAGTCAATGTTCAAATCTTTTAGTTCATTGATAAGAATAACTTCCTGAGATGTGCTAAAACCAAGAAACATTGTAATTTTCTGTTTCTGAACTTTATGTAAAGACTGAGCTAAGAAAAATAGGGGTGCTACCCCCATGCCGCCAGCTATAAGCAAGGTTTTTTCATGTGGCTTGGAAACAGTGAAACCGTTTCCCAGTGGCCCAATCACTGAAATAGAATCGTCTTCTTTCAAACAAGAGAGAAGCAGTGTTCCCTTTCCAACTATCTTATATAGGAGCATCAACTGATTTTTATCCTGAATTCTGTGTATTGAAAAGGGCCTTCGTAAAAGTGGGTCTTTTGTCGTTCTGCCTAAATGGACCATCAAGAATTGACCCGGCTTAGCAAGTGAGGCCAGATTTATGGATCGGAATCCCATAAGCCAGATGTCTTTTCCTATCTGACGATTAAATTTTATGGATACTGTTTCTTCTAACACCTCGTTCATAAAAAACTCGAAACTTGAAAAAATGTTGATTTGAGAGAAATAGGGAATACTCAACCTATAATAACATATTTGCAATGATTAGTTAGATTTGCATTTCTTTGCGCAAAAAAGGGAATCGTTGGATGGACCAGGGAAAAATACCTTGGTCGTGCATCCTCCTTTGAACAAAAAAAGTGATAATCTTAGGGTAAAAAAAGATAATTAGGCCAGATTGCTTCGTGATGCAGATTAAATTATTTACCGCTGCTTCCTCCCGGACCTGACGGGGTTCATAATCATCTGTCACACGAGGTCCGACCTCCTCTCTTACGAAAAGAATTAACCACAATTCTTGTTTCTCAGGAAGGATCTTCGACCCCGCATGAGCGGATTTCGGGATACAGGGCACCGCTAACTCCCCGTCTAGCACGACCAAGGGATATTTATGGTATGAAAATATTAGGGATAATCGACTCTTTCCTTTAACTCTCGTCCAACCTTGAAAAATGGGAGTTTTTTGCCCTCAACACTTATAATTTTGCCTGTCTTCGGGTTTCTTCCATTGTAACCATCATATTTTTTGATCTTGAAGCTTCCCAATCCTCTAATTTCTATTCTACTATTGCGTACGAGCGACTTTTCCATTTCTTTGAAAATAGTATTTACTATATCTTCTGCTGTTTTAATAGTAAAATTCTCTGCTTTTGCCAATTTCTCTACCAACCCGGATTTATTCATGATACCCTCTTTACTACAAAAGATGAAAGTTAAAAGAGTAGAGCCCTTATTTTTGGTATATTTTATACTTAAGATATATAATCAAGTCAAGATAAAATACCTTGCCTACATTTTTTTAGGGAATAATTTTGAATTGCAAGGTCTTTAGCAATTCACCCGCTGGACCAAGCACATCCACATGCCAGTCTCCAATCTCATGTCTTTGAATCCTTTTCGAACTATAGGTACGCCAACTGTAGGCCTTTATTGCCAGATTTACCCTGGCTCTCTCGATATCGCCAAAATACCAGACATGAGTGACCTCAGTAGGGCTATGGGTACCAATGATAGTTGTAAAACAGTATACCTTACCCAAGGAAGCCTCGAAAACATTTCCAGCACCTACAAGCTCCCGATCAACTACATCAGTACAGATAGCAGCTACTGCCACTTCTAAAGAGGCAGTCTCTTGTGCCTTGCTAGTCACTACCTGGGATAATGGAATTGTGATTAGGATGGCCAGAACAAGAAGAAAATAATATACTTTTTTCATGATAATTCTCCTCTCCTTGAAAAACTAAATACGCATAAAGGATTCTCTTTAGTATAGTTCATGCTA
>Ga0233415_10001364_pt1 | contig 10622 bp, 20 predicted proteins | sample Na_anoxic_12_MG_FD_188631 | JGI IMG/M metagenome (GOLD analysis project Ga0233415, IMG submission 188631) | Seawater microbial communities from Saanich Inlet, British Columbia, Canada - Na_anoxic_12_MG | ecosystem: Environmental > Aquatic > Marine > Inlet | place: Canada: British Columbia...
AATATTTGTCACGTAAAAAGTAAAGGTCTTACTAATGTTTGACAACATCCCTCATGAAATGAGGTTGTTTAAACAGTTTGTTGTTTGGAGATATGAAGATCTAGACAGCAAAAAGCCGACTAAAGTTCCGTACTCAGCTAACACAGGAAGGCATGCAAACGTAAATTTACCTGAAACGTGGTGTTCATTTGATCAAGCGGTGCATTCTGTCACCACCTCACATTGGTATAATGGAATAGGATTTGTTTTAACAGACAACGACCCTTTTGCATTCATTGATTTAGACGACGCTAACGGTGACCAATCTATCATAGAACGGCAAACGAAGATTTTTCAACAGTTCAATAGTTTTGCTGAAAAATCGCCATCTGATAAAGGCTTGCATATTATTGTAAAGGGTGCTGTTCCTGCTGGTAGGAAAAGGTCGTTAGTGGAAATATATTCAAGCGGTCGTTATATGACAATGACCGGCAACGTTTACAGAAACGCACCTATAAACGACCATAACGAACTATTGAACGTGCTGTGGAGCGAAATGGGGGCAGGGGATAAAGCAGCAACTGTTTATGCAGGCTTAGAAGAAGTAAAACATACAGATGAAGAGATATTAGTCAGTGCTACCAATGCAGCAAATGGCGAAAAGTTTACAAACCTATATTCAGGAAATTGGGAGTCTTATTATCAGTCACAATCTGAAGCTGATTTTGCTTTAGTTGATATCATTGCATTTTATAGTGAAAACAGGTTACAAACATGCAGAATGTTTAGGGCTTCTCAGTTAGGGCAACGCGATAAGGCAAAGCGCCGCGATTACATGAAATGGATGTTAGACCGTTGCTTTGATAGATTGCTACCTCCTATTGATATTACAGGTTTGCAAAGTCAACTTGAAAAGGCGATTGAAGTCAGCAAAAGAAAAGACGAAGAGCAGGCTTCAAGTCTTAATGAAAAAGTGGAGGTTTCAACAATACAGGAAAAGCCTATTCCAGCAACTTTGAAGCCTTCTAATGATATTTATAGCGTCCCTCCCGGTTTAGTTGGTGAGATAGCCAAGTATATTTATGAGCAAGCCCCTAGACCGGTTCCAGAAATCGCCCTAGCGGGTGCTATCGGCATGATGTCGGGTATTGTGGGCAGAGCATACAATGTATCAGGAACAGGCTTAAATCAGTATATCATGTTGATAGCTAAAAGCGGAATAGGAAAAGAAGCAATGCCAAGCGGTATTGACAAGATATTCGCCGAAGTTGTTAAAGCAGTTCCTTGTGCAAGTGACTTTAGAGGACCGGCAGAAATCGCTTCACCGCAAGCCATTTCAAACTATATGGCGAATGGTCCAAAAAGCTTTGCAAGTGTCATGGATGAATTTGGTATAACATTAAATGCAATGGGTAGTGTGAATGCAGCACCTTCATTAGAAGGATTGAGGCGGTTTTTGCTATCAATTTACACTAAAAGCGGATTAGGAAATTTAGTCTTGCCTTCTATATGGGCAGACAAAGCAAAAAATACAAAATCTATTCTTAGTCCTGCATTTTCCATACTAGGCTATTCAAGTCCAGAGGTTTATTATGAAGGATTGCACGAAGGTTTAATTTTACAAGGTTTGTTACCTAGATTTACTGGCATTGAATACAAAGGCGAACTGCCTAATTTTAATGAAAACTTTTTAAATGCAACGCCTAGCTTTGATTTAGTCAAAGGGGTTTCTGAAGTATGTGCTAATGCATTAATGCTTAACAGTCAAAACAAAGTGATTGATGTTAAATTTGCAGATGATGCGCAAGCGATGTTTAACAGCTTTAGAGACCAATTTGACGATAGACAACGCATTACCGATAAAGATACGGTCAAACGAATGTGGAGTAGGGTGCATGTAAAAGCAATGAAATTAGCCGCTGTTATTGCTGTTGGCTGTAACCCCTATGACCCCACAATAACAGCAACTATAGCGGCATGGGCTACATCTATTGTAGTTGCTGATACTGAAAGCTTGCTTGTTAGGGTAAACGCTGGTGAAATAGGTATAGACAACGATGAAACAAAACAAATAGCAAAGGTTGCAGATGTAATAAGGAAGCTTGTTGTTTCACCTTGGGAAGAAGTTAAAAACTACATGGAAGGGTTGTCTAACTTACATTCTAATAAAATTATTCCTTACTCATACATTCAGAGAAATCTAGTCGCTGTTGCGGTGTTTAGAAAAGACAGAGTAGGGTCAACAGTAGCTATTAAGCGAGCATTGCAAACGTTAATGGAAAGGGGAGATATAGAAGAAGTCCCGAGAGCAATTTTAAAGAAGAATTACGGAACAGGTTGTAAAGCATATTTAATCTCTAACACAAAGGCATTTGACTTATGAAAGAACAGTTTAAAGAAATCACATTTCGCAATAAATCGTTTGTAATGATCGATCAAGCAAACTCAATTATTGAAGAATATCAAGCAGATGGTTTAACGTTAACACTTCGGCAGCTATACTACCAATTTGTTATTAGAAACTTCTTTGAAAATAGCCAAAGATCATATGATAATTTAGGCCGAACAATTTCAAATGCCCGTCTTGCAGGTTTGGTTGATTGGGATGCTATAGAAGACCGTTTGAGATTTCGCAGGGGTAATATAAATTGGTCAAGCCCCTCTGAGATGATTCGACACTATGCAAGACGTTATACAATTGATATGTGGCACAATCAACCAAATAGGTTAGAGGTTTGGATTGAAAAAGATGCTTTAATAGGTGTTGTTGAGCAAGTGTGTTTAAAGAACGATGTTGATTATTTTGCATGTCGTGGATATGTTTCGCAGTCTGCACAATATGAAGCGGGGCAAAGAATGGAGCGATACTACAACGAAGGTAAGCGCCCTATAGTGATTCATATGGGCGACCATGACCCGAGCGGCATTGATATGACAAGAGACAACGACGACCGTCTATGCATGTTCTCAGGTGCGTCTTGTGAGGTTCGCAGAATAGCCTTGAACTATGATCAAGTGGAACAGTACAAACCGCCGCCAAATCCTGCTAAATTGACCGACAGCAGAGCAAAAGACTATATCAGGAATCATGGCCGTTCGTCATGGGAACTAGACGCACTAGAGCCCCGTGTTTTACAGAAGCTTGTTCAAGATACCATTGATGAATACAAAGAGCCTGAACCATGGTCAGAACGGGTCAAGCTGCACAAACAGCATAAACGCCAGTTAGCAAACATAGTTGCTGAATTAGATAAGAAGTAGACACTAAAAAGCCCTTGCCGGTATTTAACTAGCAAGGGTTAAACAGGAATTATTTTTCCTTTAGTATTTCAAATCCTTCAAGCTCGCAAGGCGCTTCTTCCTTGCTAAGTTCGTCAAACATTTCTGCCATTCGTTCGTTAGTCTTATCAATTAACTCTCTGTTGTGTTCAATTTCTGCTCTGTTAACTCCAATCGTAAGACACTTGAGCACCAAGATTAACAGGATAACAGAACCGATTACAGCAGCTAAGTTTCTCATTTTCTATCCTTCTTTTGATTCCGGTTGATATTCTTCGCATTTGAAATTTTCAATTGCCGCTTCTTCCCTTGTATGTCCGCCGCAAGCTTCCAAAGCCACACAATTACGGCATAAATCGCAAGGCATTGGGGCTTCTATTATTTTACCTTCTTCATCGTTTTTCATTCTCTATTTTCCTTTTAGTTTTAAGACCATTTTCATATGTTCGTTTTCTTCCCTAAGCCTGTCGAGTTCGCTACGGTCGGGCATTTCAACAGGTTTAACGCTAGTATCTTTCAACGTTGCTAGTGTGAGGTTGACGTAAGATTGAAAGCCAACGCTTGATATTGTGGGCTGTACTGTTTCCAAACACTTAATAGCAGCAGTAATTTTTTCTTGCATACTATCGGCTTTGTCAAAACGTCTTGTGCGTCGTTGTCTGATTTGTGTTGCAACTTGGTTCATATCTCCCATCTCCTTTAGTTTCAATTAGAGTTTTTTAAACTGTTCGTTTTTATCGACTTTATCAGATAGTTTACTTTTTTCTGGCAACTAAATGGAACTGCTTTACCGCAATCGCAATCAGGCACTGGACATGCAAAGTTATCAATGTTTCCGCATATCTTGCATTTATATTTATCGCGAAATTGTCCGCAACACTTTTTTACACTCATTCTCTTTAATCCTTAATATAGATCTTGTGACCTTTGGACCGGTCAAACTTGTTTAAAGGGTTGTTACGGTTGTAAGCCTTAATTGCTGCAAGAGCTCCATTACAGGTTTTGAATGTTTGATTGTTGATTTCAAATGTTCGTTTCATTTCTAAACCTTTTTGGTTAGCCCACAATTGCGGTTATTTAGAGTAGGTGATTTTACAGCCATCTACACAGAGGTATTTTTTACCGAAAAGCATCAACAGGCTTTTGCCATCTGCCTTAAAGAGATTGCAACCGGCTTTGCGAAACTTGTTCAGGGTTTTCAGGTTGACAGGACAAACGCGATAAGCAGTTGCGAACGTTACAGTGTGACCGCTTTCAATCAGGCTTTCGATCTTTTTGATTTTGTCGCTTACTTTCATTTCGTTACCCTTAGTTGTGGTTGGTCTTTCCATACTATTACAATACACAGTTAAAGAGATAGTTCAAGCCTTTGTTCAAAGAAAAGTTAAAAATAATGTCAAATTGACTGATTTAGGCTCGAAAATAGATGTAGCTTTATATCCATTAAATCCTTATAAGGTGTTGTTTCGGCCTGTTTTGGGCAATTCGAATAATAGCTAAGTATTTACAAATCAATGAGTTGTGAGGCAAAAACGGATAATAATAATAGATAATAATAGCCATATTGTGTGTAAGTCGTTGATAATCAACAAGTATAATAAGATATAGTAAAAGAGGGGGTACCCCTGTACGATATATGCAAGCACCCTTAAACTTTAAAAGCCTATTTATATACAGTATTTCCTCTATTATTATATATATTATTATTATTATATTATTACTTATTTAAGTAATAGACTAGTATAGTGTTAGACCTTCTATTCGTATAGTATAAAAATTTAAAGTATATGCTTGATTTCTGTCTAAATTGGACTATTGTACTTTCAACCCCTAAAATCGGAGCCTGTATGGAATACGTTTCAGCCTCAAATATATCTCATTTTTACCTAAGCCATGTTAACGCCCTTGAACCTTGTTCTGAGCTACCAGAGGGGCAGAGCTTCGCTTTAAGCCTTGAAAGCCTGTCTATAGCCCTTCTAAGGGACATTGTGACCGATTCTTATAATGTGGGCAAGGTTGCAATTGTCGTTATTGAACATCCTGAAGCTATCGAGGTTCAACGGCTACCGGATGGAACAAACGTCAAGTTGTTTTACCGCTATTTAAGTGCAGCTAGTTACAAAGCAACAAGCGCAACAGACAAGATAAAGGAAGTTTGTAAAGAGTATTGTAAAGGCATGGTTGAAACTTATTCAACTTATGATTCCAACATAACTGTTGCAATGATTGAGGATAAAATTATTTCTTATGTTCTCATTCAACGAAAGCTTGCAAACATTTCTATATTTCGTAATGCACCAGAAGGTAGCACCAAACGATTTAAGTCAACTATTGCAGAACTTGTTAAACAAAGTTTTTTGAAGGAAGTTCCGAAGCAAGTTGCAGTTGGACGTTATAACACTAAATCAAAACTTTTTGAAATTAATTTGAATTAGGGGTTGAACTATCTGTTGAATTGTGTATAGTATAATTAAGGAAAGCAATCAACCAACGAGGTTTTGAAATGAACATTGTATCAATTACACAAAACGACATCTGCTGGACTGCAAGAGTTAAACTCTATGACGGTTCAATCGTTGGTATTGATTACAACTACAAACCTTCACGTTATCGCATTGAAGCCGATGTTGCTGAAATGTATCGTGTAGCTAGAGAGGATTGATTGAAATGACAATTTCAGCTTTAATTGCTAAAGCGCTTGATGATATTTATTCATCAACTTATACAAGTGTTAAAATCGATTGTGACAAAGTTATAATAAACGATAAATATATAATTTGTTGGAATCGTGTCGGAACTATTACGCTTTTTAAAGAAGGAGAAGAAGCACCGCTTTTAATGTCGTCTGATTTAGGTTTTATTGTTAAGTTTTTAAATGATGATATGGTGAAGTGATGACTGATATGATCCTTCTAACAGCATTGTTAACCATTTGGTTTAGCGTTATGCTAGTATGTGCAGTGTATGATAATGGCAAAAGATAAACTATACGACTTGGACTATCAAATTGACATATTGAAACGAATGATAAAGGAGAAACGGAAGAAGTGTGTTATAGCCAACCAAGAAATTTGGATTAAAAGACTTGAAAAATCAATAAAGGATAGTAAAAAATGAACGGGTTTGTTGAAATTGAAATAAAAGATGGCAAGGTATTATTGAGTATTGACAGCATACAGGCTGTTGAAAGTATACAGTCGTATTCATGTAACACTTGCAAAATTATAACTTCAACTGGAGCTGCATATACTTGTAAGTATGGTTATAATTATGTTACAAAACAAATTATTGAGGCGATAAATGAATGAAAAGGTCTATTAAAGCCCCGCCGTTAGAAACAAACTCAAGTCACAAACCTAAGTCTGATGGATTTCACAAGTCAAATCAAATAATTGTCAACAAATGGCATGAGCAAGAAGAAATCAGGCGTAAGAGAGAACAGCAATATCAAAAGGAGCAAAGAAAGAAATGAAAAACAAAGACGGAATTGTAATTAAAGTTGGTCAAGAGTGGAAAGACTCAGATGATGAAAAGTTGTTAATAGTTGGATTTTATAAAGATTATGTTGTTATTCGCAATAGCGTTGACTGTAGTTTTGATTCGGAAAACCCCAACGATGAAACCGCTTTTGAAACCCTTATCAAATCCCATAACGGTGCTGACCTTAAGCAGGCTCGCAAGGAAGGATGGAAAGTTTGGGTTGATGGAATGGAGAAGCCTGACCCTAAAAGGATTGGTGAAGTATGTGTTTATGACGAAACTTGGATTGAGATTAAAGATAATTTTCGTTATATTTGGGACAAAACTTTAACTTACAGCTACAAGCTCAAAGAAGAAGTTAAAGATACGCCGTTAGATATTCAACTAGGAGTAGTTTTAACGCAAGTTGATAGATTGAATGAAGAAAACGCAAAGTTGACGTTTGAAAACACAAAGCTTGAAGCTAAACTTGATAAGATTCAATCAGATTTAGTTTTGTTTTTAAAAGGAAATCGTTAAACCATGACACCTGACAAACTAGCAAAGTCTGATACTGAGCATGCACATCAAGTTGCATTGTTTGCCTATGCTGCTGTTGCAAGGCAAAAAGGTTTTGAGTTTGCAGATTATTGGTCTGAAGGCGGTAACATGAATTTTGGAATGGGCAATACACTGCCCGTTCCTGCCCTTGAATGGCTTCATGCTGTACCGAATGGCGGATCACGCGGCAATGACGCTAAAACACGCGCTATTCGCGGCGGACAGCTAAAAGCAGAGGGTGTTAAGCGTGGTGTTGCTGACATTTTCTTACCATGGGCTTCAGCTAACTGTCATGGTCTGTATATTGAAATGAAGAAACCAAGTGTTAAACCGAAGCGTGAAGGCGGCAAAGGCGGTTTGAGTAACGATCAAATAAAGTTTAAAAATTACTGTCATAGTATTGACTTTGGTTTTGTTACATGCTATAGTTGGAAAGAAGCCGCAATAGTTTTAAGAACTTATATTGAATGGAGTGAATGAAATAATGATTGCAACACTTGTCAAGGAAGTATTAGAAAAGAACGTCGGCCAAAAGATAACTGTCTTTTCCTGTCATAGTGAAGAAACTTATAAAGGCATTTTATTAAAGCAAGGTAAAAGCTGGCAATTGAAAATAACAGTTGCTAATAAAATTCAAAGACTTTACTTTCCTACAAGTGTTGTTGGTATTGAAAGACAAAACCCTCTAACAATAAGGTTGAAGAATAAAAGGTGAATAAGGTAATTTGTCTAGACTGTAATGAAGAGATTAGGTTGATAAAGAATCACATACGCGATAAGTGGCATTGTCCTGTATGCGGTTCGACAGATTACATTGAACAAAGCAATCAAGCTAGAGGTTCGCTCTTGAAGAAGCTAACCAAAGAGAAGATTAAAAGGTATTATGAAAACAAAGATTGAAAAGATTATTATTTTTATTGTTTTGACAATTATGTTAATCTTCGCTGCTGTTTCGATTAAGGTTCGTGTTGAAGATCCGACATTAACAGAAACGCAAGTATTAATTGAAACTTTTTATAGGTTGTTACCAACCTTTTGAAACAAATAACTAAAGAGAAGATAAAAAGGCATTATGAGCATTGACGCAACTAATCAGTTAATAGATGAAGTCAATAGGCTTTTTGAACGTTATGCAATGGAAGCTGATTTGTCTTATGCTGAATTGTTAGGTGTTATTGATATAATCAAACACAACATTTTACACGAAGCGAGAAAACATTACAACAAATCGGAAGAAGAAGGAAATTGACAAAATGATGTTTAAATCTGCTTATCAAAATCCTTATCGTCGCGGCTATCGAATGAGAGCAGAAGAAGTTTCACAAGACAAAAGTGAGAAGAAGTTAAAACGAAAAAGACAAAAACAAGCAAGAAGGAAAAACAGAAAATGAAGTATCTGATCGTATTAATTGCAATCCTAACAGGTTGCACAACTCCACACTATAGCAGAACTGTAAAGCGAATCTATGATGCAGACGGTTCGTTGATTCAAACTGAAGTAACCGAAGGCATACGGCAAGAAGACCCCATTTCAAGACCGATGCCAAATGCATTAAAGAATCAAACGTATAGAAGGTAGCATAATGTCTAAAGAACGTTTTCTAGCAATACGTTTCAATCGCATTAAGCTTGATTGTTGCAAACAGCACAAGTTTAATCCTGTTACACTTCCGTTGAATCCTCAGGGTAAAGTTGTTTGCATGAACTGTGAAGGTTATATGGATCTTGGCAGTGCAAACCAGTATATGCGAGGTTTCGAAGCCGCTGGAGGTGATTCTAATGAAGTGTGGGCAGATATCTTAGAAGAAGGTAAAGAAATCAAAACACGTTGCCCAAAATGTTTAGGTGAAACTAAAGATTGTGACTTATGTAATGGTTTAAATTTTGTTAATGTAAGTGAAGCAAGAAAGTTTTTGGAAACTTTTAAAAAGTCGTTTGACATAAGCTAAATTGAAACTATTGTAATTAGATGCCTATAATTGGCTAAACAAAAACCAAACAAAGGAGTCTGAAACATGGCCCCGAAGCTGACCAAAGCCCAAACCGAAATGCTTGCAACGATTATTGGAGCAGGCGAAAGTGGTGTCTATGTACCACAAAAAAGTCAACCCCTGAAGAAACTTGTAGAGCTTAAGTTGGTCGAAACCAACAAAGACTACATTAACGAAGCGGGAGAAATTGCAACCCGCGTAACAGCACAAGGCGTCGAAGCTATGACACCAGCAGCACCAGAAACTGAAACCGCAACTGAAACTAAAGTTGTATTCGAAATTGAAAGTGGAATCCCCGTTCCTAGAACCCGTCAAGGTGGTAAAGGCGGCGGTAAATATCCCTTTGCTAAGATGGAAGTTGGTCAATCTTTCCATGTTGCCGCAACTGAAGAAAACGACAACCCTGCAAAGAATCTTGCAAGTACAGTCAGTGCTGCAAAGAAACGCTACAAAGTAGACGGCAAGCTTACCCGTAACTTTGTTGTGCGTCGTGTTGACGAAACCGATCCTAAAGGCAACGGTGCACGTGTTTTCCGCATTGAATTGCCTGTTGAAGCAACTGAAGCAGCTGAATAGACTTCAAGCGCCTGCAAAAAGCCCTAGCCTAAAAACTAGGGCTTTTCTTGTATTCATTGATTTTCAGGCTACATTATAAAATGAAATTGTTTGTTTTTATAGCCATTGCTTTGCTTGTAGCATCATGTTTTATTAGTAAAAAATCATTACCGGTTGACGATCCGTCTTTAGGTGAGATAGACCCGCGACAACCTGTTTATCAAGACGGTGTTCAAAAGCGATTAAAGGTTATGGATTGGAAATTGATGCATCAGATCGAATTAAGCAACAGGGGGCTTAAAATGGTTGAATGGGGGGCTATTGCGTTTGCTGTTGGTGTTGCTGTTTGTTTAGCTTTTCACAATGCGCTGATTGACACAATTGGATCTTGTATAGGCTTCTTCGGTGGTGGTAGTGTTGGTATAGGTTTGGGTTTGATGTGGATTAGTGAAATATGGATATGGGTATGTTATGGTTTAACAATTGCTTCTGTAATTGGGTTGATTGTATATTTTAGGGGCAGAGGTGTAAAGTTAAAGAAGTCTAAAAAGGAGATACCTTGTTAAGATGGGCAAAGAAGATAAGGTGACAGAAGAGCAGTGCAACGAACGAAATACTAAAGTTTGGGAAAGAATTGATTCAATTTCAGATAAAGTATCACAAATAAGAGGCGGTATTGTAGTTGTTGCCGCTGTAATTGGTTTGTTTATCGCTGGTGTATTTTATCATATGAATTATCGTTTTGGTAACATTGAAACAGCACTAAAAGAGATAAACAAAAAAGTTACAACAATTCAA
>Ga0233415_10001365_pt1 | contig 10615 bp, 19 predicted proteins | sample Na_anoxic_12_MG_FD_188631 | JGI IMG/M metagenome (GOLD analysis project Ga0233415, IMG submission 188631) | Seawater microbial communities from Saanich Inlet, British Columbia, Canada - Na_anoxic_12_MG | ecosystem: Environmental > Aquatic > Marine > Inlet | place: Canada: British Columbia...
TCTTCCCACCCAGCTTCTGAAGGTCATTAAGGATATTACAATCTCCTGCTGACCATCCTGCCGCTTGAGCTTGATCTTCCGACCATACACCAAGGTCAACAAACAAACGCTTATGGCGTCCAATATTATTTTGGACCTGCTCTTTGTATTTTGGCTCGGCTGCCATCTTTTGGACGTCTTGCTGGGTGTACCCCCAAATAGCATGCTTGCATGTTCCGTGAGCTGTCTTGATTTTGATCTCGTAAATAGGTGTATTGTTGTGAGATTTTTGGGACACCTCATATACTACCCCGCTAAATTCTCCCATAGGGTGAGCGGTGAATCCTGTGTCCTCTGGTACTGCAGCTTGTCTGGTAATCTCGTTTAATTGGTCTAGCATAATGTCTCCTTGTTGGCAGCTAGTTGATGTTAATATAGGTTTTGGTTGTTGTATCAAGAAGGGCTTCTCTTCCCTTAATAACTGTAATCTTCTTAGCATTCAGCTTCTGTGTTTCGATATACTTAATTAAGTCACGCTTGTTATTACAAACGGCTTTAATCTCTACAACATAAAAACTTCCTGCAGCTCTTTTCGCTTCTGACATATTGGCTCCTATCTTTTCGTCTGGATAACAAAACCCATCTCTTTGGCCTTGGCTTCGTAGAGCTTGGCGACGTGGCCAAAACCTAACTCAGGTTGAGAGGGAAGCTTGATCTGGCCCAACGCTGTTAGTATGTCGGTTCGGTCCTTACAATCGATCCTAGCGTCTTTGTGGAAGGTAAGAGAAAACGTACCATCCTTAGCCATTGTGAAGTAGCCAACCGCACTCACTATGCCATCCAAATACTGAGCGGCTTTGTTTCTTGAGAACGTAGGACCGAAGCGAGTAATCTCCTCTTTGATTCCAAGGTCTCCCTCGATTTCTATTAGCTCGTCTTTGCAATGGGTTACAAAATGGACGTTAGTAATATCCATCAGTGCGCCAATCCAGCCCTTCCATTCTTTAGTTACCGCACCCCAAAGGCGTCCGTAGCCTTTTACATCGTCGTTTGGATGAGCAAACCCCTTGGCCTGACATATTGAGTCTTGGCATAGCGTATGGAGGTTATCAACAATATCAATAGCCACCCCAGAGCAGTCAAGAGTTCCTGACTTCTTCCTAGCTCCCATCTCATGGACAAAATGCTTGAAGGCATTCCAAGATCTAATGGGGACAACCCTAGCTTTAGTAAAAGACTGACCAGGCTCGGTGCCAACAACGATGATATCTTTGTCCCCAGAGAAGAAGCGAGTCTTGCCGGATCCAGGCACGCCGAAGCCCATCATGTTTAATTCGTTAAAGGGTGGGACCGGATAGTTATCACGCCTTGGGGGTATCATGCTTTTTTGCTGGTTTTGGGTCATGCCCCCAGATGAGTTTCCTTGTCGTGCCATTGTCTAATGCTCCCTCTTCGGTTGGTTTATAGTTTTTACTTGGGTCTGCTTGTTTGCTGCATAGTTCTAAATATTCACAATTGCCGTCACTTCCCGTACATGACCCGCTATTCCACGGCCACTCTGAATAGGACTCCCATGGACGTTTGGCTCTTCTTGCGTTTACGTCAGGTAAATCATTGAGGTGCATAAGCATTTGACGGATTACGTGGTTAGTCTCGTCCTTGCGATGGCTAAACATTTCAACGATTGCGGGGTTGAATTCATGTTTGGTTTCTGTAAATTCGCTTGCGTCACATTCGCTGGTCCTTCTAAGAAGAGCCCCCTTAACTCTGACCCCCGTTGACAATAGGATCAAGGCGGCGCTTATAACCTCTTCGTCCATAACTATTGAGAGCCTGTTGTGGTTTCCATAGTCGATTCTATTGATTACAATCCAAGCTCTTTTTTGAGCGTCTGTAATATAACAATCAATGTTTACCGACTCTTGGTTTCCTCTGGTAAAAATCTCATCTAAGTCCACCGCATCTTTATCGTTTTTAAATGTGGTGAAATAATTACCCAATATATCTTCCATGAATATATCGGCGAAATAACAACCGAAAGACTCTCCGTAATCACAAGCTTTTTTTGCTGCTAGGTTTTTGTTGTCGCCTTCTCTCCAAGCTCTAATACCAATAGATAATGCCTCGTTATATAAACTGAGGTCAGTTGGTTTCTTAGTCTCAATCCCAGCCACATACCTCCAGAACGTCTTCCTAGGGCAAGCCTTAAAATCGCTACGAAGTTTATGGGTTATAGGCGGTAGCTGGCTTTGATGTATTCCCATTGTTTGATCTCCTTTTTAATAAAGTTTAACTAAATTGCTTGACGCTTATATACACGGTGTGGTTAAAGTGCAACATACAAAGTCGACTAAATAAAATAATTTTAGTCCAAGTTGTAAGTCGACTAAACAGAATCAAAATAGTAGCAGTTCACATTTACTAAATGTTGAAATAACGGAGACTAAATACGATGAGATTAGTAGCAGTTGACCCTGGTAAAAACGGTGCCGCCATAGCAGGAAACACCGACACCAAAAAAGCCAAAATACATCGCCTAAAATATGACAAGAACAACGACCTTAATGTTCGCAGCTTTGTTAATTTTATATGTGAGGCTAGGCCTGAGCTGATTTTATTAGAAACCCCAGTGATAAGCGCCAAGGATGCCCTGTGGAGCAAGTCAGGAATTTACGCCTTTGGGGACCTTGTTGGTCAGATCAAGGTAGCAATCAAGATGGCTGATCGTCCTACGCGCTACATCAAGCCAACCCAATGGCAAAAAACTATGTTCGAAGGGATCAAAACTAAGCTCCCCCCAAAAGAGAAGGCCTTAATTGCCTACAGTCAATTCTATCCTAGCTCTCCCTTACCAATGACTAAGCGCCAAAAGAGCCCCCACGACGGTGAGGTTGACGCATTACTTATACTAACTGACGGCGTGCTAAAGTACGGAGGTGGTAAATTAATCCAGTGGGAGTTTGAGTTATGAGTAAGATGCCAATACACACTTTAATTTTCCTTTGCATATCTGGGGCGTGCATTGTAACAATCACCCGCTGCGCCAAAGCCTGTGTAAAACTTAGACCCCAAGATTTAACAAGAAAAATGCGTAGCAAGTATTTGATAGCTGAGACTATTAAGAAATTGTGACAGTTGGGCGTAACTTATAGAGGTAACGAATGGAAATAATTTTAGACATAATCCAAATATATTTGTTGATGGTTATTATTATGGGCATGGCGTGATTCACGTATCACTTAATTTTTGAACCAATACAGAGAGAAATAAAATGGAAATTAAAACAGAAGATAATAAGTACACTTTTAGGACTAATGCCACAGGCGGAATAGACTGCGATAGATACGGTGAGCCTTGGCATGTTTTTGAAAAGGGCAGCAATGCTATCCTAGCTCTCATGTTTTTAGCGGAATATAAAAACGATAAGGAATTATTGGACGCTGTTAAGAATGAGTTACACAACCTAGAAGAAACCGATGTACTCGAATTAAGACTAAAGACAATCACAGCAAAAGAATTGCACGAAGCGAATAAACTAGGCGAAGAAATGGCATGATTCAGGTGTCACTGATATTTTGAACTAACGGGCAGCTCGTGCCTTTGGGTAGCTCCCAAAAGGATAAACAAAATTCTGCCACCCACTAAGGACAACACTTAGTCGGCTCAGTAGAATCCCTTGCAACAAGGGGTCTCGGTAGGACTGCCCGAGCTTCAAAATAAACTTGTTAATTGAAGGGTAGGCAAAAATGTACATGATTAAAGTATGCCCGTTAAAAGAACCGTCTATATTTGTTCAACGTGGAAAATTACACGAAACAGAAAAACAGGCAGAAATAGAACGTAAAGAGTGGGCTAAGGTTTACAACTTTAGCAAGGTAGTTAAATGCCGACCGATGGATATAAAAATGTACGATTCGAATTAAACTGGTTAAATGAACTACAAACAAAGGATTAAAAAATGGAAGCACCAAACGAATGGACTTGCACAACTTTAAGAGAAAGTTGGAAGATAGTCAGCGAAGAAATTGACGGCAAATGGTACCCAGCTAGACCAATCGGGTTGGGTTCAATTCTTAATCGCTTTCAACTAGCTTGGGCAGTTTTTACAGGAAAAGCCGACGCATTATTTTGGCGTTTTTGAGGATTAAGGATTGAGCAATGAGTAAACAACCAATCCCATGAAAGGGGAAAAGCATGAAAAAATTAGTAGAGCAGAGTGAAGAGAATTTATTAGATTACTATCTTGGAAAAAATGTTTTGATTCATGGTGCAATGTACCACTATGCGGGCAAGGTCACAGCGATCGACAGCGATTACAAGTTTGTTAGGCTTGAGAACGCCAAGCTAGTTCTTAACTCAAGTGTTGACGAGGATACTTTTGAAAAATCTAAGGACTTTAAAAGTACGACAATCTTGGTCCAAGTGGCATTTATCGAAATGGTTAATGAACGTGATTAAATCAACCAAAATGAAGTATGTTTCTAGGTCGTCGTGGTCGTGGTGGTCATTATCGTCGTGGTCGTCGTCGAGATCGTCGGGGTGGTCATCGTGGGCGTGGTCGTCGTTGTCATCATCATCATCGTCGTGGCCGTGGTCGTGGTCCGAATGATTAAATCAACTAAAACGAAGTATTTTTCGTCGTCGTCGTTGTCTTCGTCATCGTCTTCGTCATCATCGTTGTCGTGGTCATCGTGGTTGTTGTTTTCGTGGCCGTCGTTGTCGTGGTCGTCGTTTTCGTTTTCGTCGTCATCATCATCATCGTCGTTGTCGTTTTCGTCGTCATCATCGAGGTCCCAATGATTAAGTCAACAAAAATGAAGTATGTTTCGTTGTCGAGGTCGTCGAGATCGTCGGGGTGGTCGTCGTGGTCGTCATGGTGGTCGTCGTGGGCGGGGCGGCCGTGGTCTTCGAGGTCGAGGTCGAGGTCCGAATGATTTGATTAATAACAATAATCTTTTAAAGGAGATTTACTAAATGAGATATTTACTAATTATATTAGGTATTATTACGCTCCTAACAACAACTCTCACCTGTCGGAAGTTAACCGATAGAAGTGCAGATGAAAGCGTGTCATCCAATATTGGGCGAGACTAGAAGGCTATATATTTCGTCGTGGTCGAGGTACGAATGATTAAATCAAGCAAAATGAAGTATGTTTCGGCGTCGAGGTCGTCGTCGTGGTGGTTGTCGTCGTGGTCGTCATCATCGTCATCATCGTCATGGTTGGGGTCGAGGTCGTGGGCGAGGTCCGAATGATTAAATCAGCTATAAGCGTGAGGGAACAAGTAATGATAGAAACATTAAAAGGCGTAACAGAGATCGGTGGGTTCAAGGTTTATGAGAGTCCAGAGAACGCAGATTTTGGAGTGGTAGAACATGACAACTTTGTTCACGTAGACCACGCTCAAAACTGTATTGCGTTTCAAATCCAAAACGGTCCAATCAAAGAGAACGGTGTGAACGGCTGTCAAGTTGATACGTTGATATATGCCGCGAGGGATATTCTGCGAGGGCTAACCGAAACATACTCTTGCACTGAGAATAGAAACGCCATTAGGTATTTGGATAATGCTTTGCAGGAGCTTGATAAGAGAACCAAGGACCGTGAATCATGAGCCATGAAGCAAGCGAGTTATTCCTAATAATATCTGCCGGATTCATTCTGGGTATGTACTCAGGTATCTGGCTAATCAACAACATATGGATAGAAAAGTCGAAGTCGATAACCAGACATTGTGTCAGGTCGAGGTTCTACCGAGTTATAGACGTAACAGGGATTGATGCCCTTGATGGACAAATCAAGGGAATTGCAGAAGGGTATGGTAGATGAGCGTGATTAAATCAACAAAAATGAAATATGTTTCGTCGAGGTCGTCATCATCATCGTCGTGGTCGTCTTCGTTGTGGCGGGCGTCTTCGTCGTCGGGGTCGGGATCGATGTCCGAATGATTAAAGCAACTATAAGCGTGGAAGGAACAAGTAATGAGTATATGCGCCTGCGAGATGTGCGGCCTAATGTATGAGAATATCAATTATCGATTTGGCACCTGCTGTTCTTCTGAATGTTGTGAACAGTTGCGAACCAAGAATGGACAAGTAATGCTTAAAGAAGACCACTTGAAATACTTAGAGGCTCGCCCTGACTCGGTCGGCATCAGTGATGCCAGAGGACTACTCAAATAAATCCGCCTACTCCGTAAGGTGGCTGAGGCTTCTAAGTCTACCGTGAGAGCACTAAAGGGTTGCGTGGTTTTTATTCTTAAGCTGCTGATTAATAAGGTGCACAACGCTTACACGTCCGACAGAGTTATCATGAAAAATGTCTATATTATGGATGACCTTCGCATGAGTGAAGTCACCAAAGATGGGCTTGCTAGTTTTTTGCAAGAAGTCGCCCACCAAAAAGACAATGGTTTTGTCTCTTACTTTAGCTTCAGTCAATCCGATCTTGAAGACCTAAAGAAGGCTTGGGCTGGTCGAAAGAAAGAAGAATAGTGGATATAGCTATAGCAATATTTTACTCTGCATCGGCTGGGATATGCTTTAGGTATTTTGTAGCTAGCGTGAAAAATAAAGAGAGGCTTTGCATTCTTTGGTTTTTCTACGCTGCTTTATTCTTATTCTTTGGGGCCGCTAAGTTTACAGTGGTTTTTGAGGAGTATTTCAAAAAGCCTACTCGGACATCAAGCTATCCAGGTGAAAAAATACTAGCCCACCAAGACCAAAACTAATCACCATACCACCGCCAACAACAGAGGGCTCTAACCACCAGGGGTTAGAAGCCTTCTGCTTTTGAGATTCGTTTACTATGAATGCGTTGGCTTGGGACAGTTGGGACTCACATACTTTTAAACCGACTATTGCTTTAGCTATCTTTGCAGATTGAGATTGAGTGAAACACTCATATTTTGGCTCTGGAGGAGCCGAATGGAAGAGTTGTGTGAAGGGGTCCTGGTCACTTGCCATCGCCCGTGTCGTGCAAATAATTACTAATAATGCTGCTGTCACTTTGTTTAGCATAAATATCCTCAACTTCTTTTTTCTTAAGTTCCTGCCGATTCTTGTAGTCCTGCAAAGAAATCTCTGCCTCAAGCGATTTGATTTTACTCCTCAGTCGCTCGTTGTTTGCCATCAAAAGCAATGGCAATAGTTTCTCAATAAATGAAAGGAACTTGAAGATGAATTGTAACCATGTCATAGAATTTTTCAAGGGCACCTACTCTTTTTTTCTTGGCAAAATTTTCGGCTTGTTTATCCACTCAAGGATTTTACTAGTCCACAACGCAAGAGCATGCACGGGTGCTAGCCAAGCTTTAGCCGTTTCGTTTCCTGTCTTGTCAGCTATTGACTTCAGTATGTCCTCAGCAAGACTAAGGATTCCAGAAACCATTACAAATCCAAACACTAGCCAGCCGCTGATCTCTGGGAAGCGTCCTAGAACTCTACTAGCTATCCCTGCCCACCATGGAAGGTCCTCTGGTGGTAGAGGTATACTAAAGGCAGCCTCAACCGCTTCTTGGGCATAGCCCGCTCCAGCTATTAAAATAAAACCAATAAACATAATCAGGTACTTAAACATTTTGTCCTCCTTAAAGACGTCTGAAATCTAATACGCGGGACGCATCATATGGTTTTACACAGACCATATTTGATTGGTTCCCGCCTAGCGTAAATATACTCTTCTGGTTGCCGTCTGCATAGGCGATGAAGATACCAACATGTCCTTGCCACGAGTCCTTCTTATTACGCCAATAGACAACGATATCTCCTGTCTTTGGCACCGAGACACTCTCCCCCCAATCAAGCCAGCTACGTGCCGAATAAGCCTTCTCAGGATAGGTTAGGCCAGAGCGCTTTGCCATGGCTGCCATGAAGATACCGCACCAGCTTGTTTCGTCTGTATCGAAATCAAAGCCAGCTTCTTTGGATAGTTCTAATATTCTTGGATTATGGTCTTTACCGCGAACTTCAGCCATGCCGTATTCGGTCATGGCTTCGTATAGAAGAGTCATCATATCAGGTCCTTTATTTGGGATCGCTTGCTCTACTGGGGCGGGCTCCGTTCTTTTCAAAGAACTTCCAAAACGTTTCCATGTTCGCCGTAAGCTTTCCAACATCTTTGTCGGTTTCCTTTATCGATCTAGCCATCGTATCGATGCTGCCCTCTACGTGCAACTTGTGCTCGGACAAACTACCGCCGAGCTTTAGGATTTCTTTTATATCCTTCTCAATGGTTACTATTTTTGAATTGACTCCACTGATCCAAAGCTTGATCCAAAATCCTATACCAACGGCACTAGCCAAAGGACCATAGTCTTTAGCCATACCGGCTGCCTGAGATACTATCTCTGCTGATTCAACGGGTGTCACTTATAACTCTCCAAGTTTTCTAAGGATTTGACCGATAACAAATATGCGGTGAGCTAGTTGGCATTTTTCTTCGTTGCCCTTACCGCACCTAACATATCCACCTTGAGTTCCATTAAGGGTGTTATCAATAGCTGGGCCTAGGTCTCCAGAATAAAGTCCCCAGACATAGGCATAAAAAGCATCGTGCGGTACACGCTTATAATGTTCTTCAAGCCTTTGGTACATTGTCTCAGATATTGAAAGCAGACGCCAACGCCCATCTTTTTTTGTTACCTCTAGTGGGGACGTACTATTTGATTCTATGCCGTGAAGACCGAGCTGATCTTTATTCCAAAGCTGTACAGGTCCGGACGGCTTGCTTGGTTTATCATCAGGGTTAGCAAGAGTATGAGATATCTCGCCTCTAGCCCATATATATTTTACCTGCAGGTGAGCCTGGTAATCTTCTAAGCCTTTAGGATAAATATTACCCCAGACTGCATTGGATGACTTCTCACCACCGAGTCCTTGGATTGCTTTATAGAGAAGACCAATCATTGCAGGAGTGTAAACGGTTCGCCCATCGTCAAGGGGTTCGCCCATTTTCCAATTGTTATCCTTACCATATTCAGCGTGCCTCTCGAGAGCTTCTAAGTCCTTGGTAAGCCATGCCCAAGGAACAAGTCCCCCAACAAACATATCCCTTGACCAAGTTGTCTTGCTTCCATTGGCCCCGTCCGGAGTCCAGCAATTAGGGGGTGGCCGTCTTCCGAACCTACCAGGCTGATCTTTGAACTCTGCAGCTTCCATATCAACCCCCCTAACCTTTGGGGATGCTGCATACTCTCCGTCCCAAATAAATGCATCGCATCCTTCGGGGTGTATCCAGCCTGTTGTTCTGTCTCTAATTTTTTGGGCCTGAAGAAGAAGAGTGTCGTATAGCTCTACTAGCTCTTCCTTTTTGGTGGTGGGTTTAGGGTCTTGTTGTTCGAGTTTATCCTTCTTGCAGCTCAGTGAAAAAAGAAACGCAATCACTAATAGATACTTCATTGTTAATCTCCCGTAAAAAGTCATCGATATCGCGAGGACCTGCTACGTCAAGATTAACTGGAACGTCTAGCTCCATTGTGTCTTCCAAGATATAGCCTGTCACTTCGCTACAAACCTGAGACTTTCTATTGTCACCATATGGATTAGATATTTCACGACGGAAAACTCGGTTTAGCTTGACCCATGCTATCCCAACAAGCTGCTTATAACCATAATCTACACCAGCATTTTCCATACAAAACTGTAACATCTTGTAATACTGGGCTTTGGTGACTGTAAATTTATATTCGTGGGTACTGACAGACTTGTATTTGAAGGTACTGATATTGGTAAAGTGAAGATTCATGCCGCTTGCTTCATAGACAACTTCGACATTAGTCTCGACTGACTTCCAGCGTACGTACACATGTGAGTAGGGCTGGTTATACCACTTGCCTGTTAATAGAAAGTGCTCAAGCGTTTCGCCCCACATTACGGTGTTGCTAAATAATCTATTGATGCCACGCCTTGACCTAGAGAAACCGATATAGATATCAACTGTGTCGCTCATTGCTTGAAAATCTCCATGCTAAATTCAACAGTATGCTTCTGTCCTAAGCTAGATCCGATGAATCGGTACTGCATCGTGTTAGTTCCGGGTACTGGGTTATTGTATTTTAATTCCTTAGGAGCCCTGCCATCGGCTACCGTAGTTTCCGAGTTGGACATAAATTTTAGGTTAAGGTTATTTACGAATACTTTAGTACCGCCCGCTACTGGCGGATAGTCAGGGACCCCAATAATCCAAAGATTCATATCGGTAGAGGGAGAGTTTTGCTGCCTCATCTGTCCGCCAATTATCTCATAGTCAAATGTTGGGGTCCAGTTAGCCGTTGTCATCTTACAAGAAGAGTCTAGGCGTATTTGATAATCTACGTCTGATTCCCCTCCTCCTTGAACAAGCTCAACTAGGGAGTCGTCGTAGAATTTAGAAACAAAATAACCAGACTGGCTACCATCGATCTCCATCTCGGAAGCTCCGCCAAGTACGCAGGTTTCAATATCAAAACTTCTCATCTGATAGGACCAGCCCGCGTTGGATACTTTCGTCCTAGAGATTACAGCGCCGTCTTCGTCGGTAAGGGTGTAGCCGTGAAGGTAAGCCATAGCGTCCGATACGTCTGTGATATCTTCGCTGCCATCGTTCTTGCTAGCTACAACAGCATCGCCGCTAGCAACGTCAATTATAACGTCGTCG
>Ga0233415_10001366_pt1 | contig 10615 bp, 29 predicted proteins | sample Na_anoxic_12_MG_FD_188631 | JGI IMG/M metagenome (GOLD analysis project Ga0233415, IMG submission 188631) | Seawater microbial communities from Saanich Inlet, British Columbia, Canada - Na_anoxic_12_MG | ecosystem: Environmental > Aquatic > Marine > Inlet | place: Canada: British Columbia...
TACCATCTCAAGATAATAAATGGGTTAATCTCGTATTCTCTCTCTAATAGCTTCTTGTCATTAGACTTATCTACTACATAGTAATACCAAATACCTTTTTCATAGTCTTTATGTGTACATTCGATAATCTCAGCTTCTTCTTCTGCCTTAGAATCATCTATAGGCATATCTTTTAACTCTGTCCATTGATGTTTTAATAGCTCTCTTCTCATTGTGAACTTTCTAAATACATCACTAACCTCTCCTCCTACACCTTCTAGGATACTTACATCCTTAATTGGTATAGCTCTAAAGATAATAGGATTGTTAATATCTCCTCTTTGTACTAGTAAACAAGCTGTTCCTGCTATTAAATCACTATAGAATGCTCCAATCTCTTGGTCAAAGTTAGATTTATTCTTTAATGTATTACAAACATTAGCTACTTCTTCTAACTCTCTGTCTCTTTGTTCTTTCTCTTTTGTGTTGTCTGGTACTTTTAACTCAATGAACTCACCCTTGATAGGTGTTAGCATTGATTGTATTCTATTTACAAATGCTACTCCTGCGTTAATACCTACACTTGAAAACACCTGACTACGGTTATTATCAAAAGTCTCATCAGAATCAGGCTTGTTGTAGCCATCTCTGTCAGGTATGATATACTTAAATACTTCTTTGTACCTAGTATCTACAGTTGTCTTCTTACTGTAGGCTTTGTCATATCTCCTGATTATCTGTTTAGCATCCATTATCCTAATACCTCATCTGTTCCTTGTGCAGTTAGTCCACCTGGTGTACTTGCTCCTGACTTAATATCAAAGTCTCCTGCTCCACCTAGCTGCGCTCTTTGCTGTCTGATTAAAGAACCTCGCTTTGCTGTTGCTGCTCTTTGTTGTTCTGCTATCTGACCTTTTTGTCTCTTAGCCTGTTGTCTGCCTTGCTGATATGATAATCCTGCTGACGCAGTTCCAACTGCTGCTGAGATAATTAGTCCTGTTGTTATTGGGTCTCCCATTATAATTCCTTTCTTACCAATGTAATTTTATTAAAGCCTAATTTGTTAAGAGCATTATAGAACACTTTCTCATTATATGCAAGTTCCTGTCCTGCACACACATATTTACAATCTTCTTCCCTAGCTCTACGCTCTGCAAAGTCTAATAAAACCTTAAACTTAGAGAGACTTCTATACTCCTTCTTTACATACATTGATAAGATGCTAAAATACTTCTCATTCAATATACTGTAGGAAATAAAACCTAATAAGTAACCCCAATCTTCTTCTAATACATTCTCTGGTTGGTCAATAGCATAAACTACATCTTCGTTTATATCTACATCAAACTCTTCTCTTATAAGGTCAAACCACTCCTTCATATCTCTTTCCACTCTAGTAATGTCATTTTAACCCCATTTCTATTCTATTCTTAACAAGCTCTAAAGCCTTGTCTCCATCCCATAGCTCTTTATCATCATAAGTTGAGTATTCCTTGCCAGCCAGCCTATACTCATAAGAAATAAATCTATCATCTTCCTTCAGTTTAATCTCTATTCCTTTGTATTCCATTACAGTCTCCCTTTGTACTTAATTGTTTTAAATCCTTTAGTCTCTGACTTCTTAGTTACACTTGGTAATATCCTAAAAGCATCTGCACCGTGTGATGTCCAGTCATGTAATGGACTGTTCTTAAAGCAATTTCTCTTCTCATCGAACTCTCTACGGTATTGTTTTAAACACTCATAGCCTTCTTTTGTCTTAATCTTATCAAATACACATCTACTTAATAATCCTCTGACATTCTGTATATCAGTATAAACATCTTTAGTTCTTGGTGTTACTATAACATTATTTAATCCTAAGTTAATCAGTTGTTGCTTGATACTTAATGCTCTCTCTGTAGCAGTCAACTGTCTTTGGTTACCATCATGCGGTAATCTGTGTGCATTGTACTTATATCCTTTGTTGTCTATTACATCTGCATAGTGTGATAATCCATAGCCTGAGTTCTCATAGTAGTCAATTACTCTCACTTCTCTACCTACAAACTGTACAAACCATATAGACATACTATCACTTACACCTAAATCCCACATAGTCTCTACGCCTAAACTAGCATCATACGGTACACTTGTTACATTCTCTTTATATGTCTTTAGAATATCTCCATAGTAAGAACCCTGTATAGCTCCTTCAAAGGAACAATAATACTCTTGTTGGATTAGTTCTTCAGCTTTACCACGCCTTCTCTCCTCTATGATGTCATCTTCTGTTACAATACCACTACTATCGTCTATCGTTAGCAAGCTTGCATAGTACTTAGGGTCTTCTTTTAACCATTCATAAGTATCATAACAATGGTTCTCTCCCCTTGGTGTTGAGTTAAATATCACCCATCCTTTAGTTTCTCGTATCATAGGCTCTATAGCTAAGTCATATAAGTTAGGCTTCTGTAATGCCCACTCACTCACTACTACTCCTTTAATACCTGCACCAACTCTTTTATCATATCTATCACCACCAACAAACGATACTATTGAACCAACTCTAGGCTTGCCTTTATTATCTAGTCCACCTTCTGGATGCTTTAAGTATATTGTCATTGACTGGTCGTCTTGCTTTAATACCATGTCTTTAGGGAAGAACTCTAAGTATCTCATGCCCTGTGATGTTACACCCTCCCATATAGCTTTACGGACTTGCTGTGCCTCTGGTAGTACAAACCAATAGTTACCTACTTCCATTACTGCCCTGCTTATAAGGTAGTTTAAACAAAACAAATCCTTACCAGCTCTTCTGTGCCAGATAAGGATAGCCTTCTTTACTCCACCGTGTAAGGTGTTCCATACATCTATTTGATAGTCTCTTAGTTGTATTAAAGGTAGTTCTGTCATTTATCGCCCTTTTTGTTATTTTGTTTCATGCTCACTCGAGGTAGTATGTAATAATATTTCATCTATTTGTCTCTGCCAACCCCTATTCCAATGTTCTATGAGACTCTTATCCTCTGTAGCACTTATAAGTTCACACATATCCATTGTAAGCCTATCATACACATATACTAAATCATCCATATACTACTCCTGTTTCTTTAAGTTAGTGTTTACTATTACTGTAGGGCTTATTTCTTTACCATCACTTTTAATATCTATGTCCTTAGGTGTTATTATCTTTAATAGGTCTAGTAATTCTCTTGTATTACCGTCTTCTATCTTCTTATCTATTGCTAGTATGCCTCTATCTATACTATCTAACCCTGTTAGTTTCTCGAATATATCCTTCTTTAAGCTCTCTAGTGTTCTCTTCTTAGCCCACCCTGCTTTCTTAGCTTCTGGGGTAGGTTGATTATCCTTATTATATAGTACTCCTGTATCAGCACCCATGACAGCTTTACCATTCGTGGTTTTTTCGTGGTTTTTAGGATTATTTTCCTTTGTCATTTAATACCTCCTACCATCTATAGCTTTTATTGTTCCACTTAATACCATCTGGTGCTGTTCTTGTGTGTGGTCTTACATAAGAACCGTTGCTTCTATAGTATCCTCTTACATTAACTTGTGCCATTGCACTACATGAGTATAGCATACAAGCTACTACTACCATTCCTATAATAAATTTAATTATGTTCATGTCTTATCTCCTTATCTTCGTTAGCGTGGTTAATCATTACTAGGTCTTCTATCTCTTCCTTTGTAGGTTTGTTCTCTAGTAAGAACTCGTAGTCATTTCCCCTGCTTGTGGCTGTAGCCATCCATGCTCCTGCAAAAGGCATTATTGCTATATCCACATTACACCTCTTTCAAGTCTTTGTATGGTGGTTCTCCTATTACATTGATTCTTGCTAATCTTAGCTTTTCGTTAAGTTCTTTAGCTACACCATCTGCCTTTGCTATAATAGGTTTGATTATCTCTAGTCTTACTAAGGCTTCTTCTGATGTATCGAATACAAGTGTATCCTCTATACGGTGGTATTGTGCTTCTTCTTCAATTATTTCTTTGAAGATACATATACCGTACCTTGAATGTTGGTCTATTTGATGACCTAGTAACTCTCCGTGTTTAACTTCTAGTTCGTTCTGGTCTATGTAGTAATAATTTTGTGCTAGTTTCATTTCTTTAATCCCTCTACTATTAGTTTAGCTGTTAGTTCGCATTGTGCTTGTATTAGTTTAAGTTCTTTTAGTTGTTCCCTTGAATTAACTAAAGAATTGCTTGAATACGCATCGTTCTCTACCGCTTTTATATAACCCTCTAATCTCTCTATTTCTTGTAATATGTAGTTATCTTTCATTGATGTTCTCCTTAGCAATAGCTTCTTTAAAGCTCTGGTTTTCTTTTTCTATATTCTTCTTACCTATATCTTCTATTATCGCATATATCTCTTCATTTGTTTTACCAAGAACTGACATAGGGTCAGGTAAGTCTAACACATCTAAGTGATATTGTCTCATTAAAGAACTTAATCTAGCTGGCATTGATTCTTCCATATCCATCTCCTTCTGTTTATTGTACAACTATTTATCTTGATTGTCAAACTAAATCAATACCTTTAGCTTTCCATTGTTTAAGCCTTGCTCTTGTTACTGCTGGTGAATCATGTTCTGGTTCTGGGTTCTCATAATGAAACTCTTCATGGTCGTGTTGTTCCATAAAGCATAGGTTTCTAATATCATGCCCTCCGCCTAAGCTTACTAAAATGATATGGTGGCAGGTCATAGTCTCTGTAACCTCACCTTTTAGTCTTGCTTTTAGTTTTCTTCTGTTTCTGTAGTATATTGCTGGGTATTTAGCCATTGTTTTCTCCTTCTTTGTTTAAAATATCTAGTTGTTCTAAATATTGTTTAGATATAGAGCGGTTAATCTCCCAAGCTCCATAGACATAAGGGTCTCCATCCTCAGTTTGTCCACCATATCTAGCATACCAAATCAATCCTTTAAGTTGCAATGACTTATAAACCTTGTCAACCTTATATTTACTAATACCTAAATAATTAATAAAATCTTTCTTTCTATATTGTTCTACCCCACCTCCAGCTACATATATTCCATCAATAAGACATTTTAGTATTGTGTATTCTAAGTCCTTTGTTTTAACAAAGGTTTCTTTTATTACTCTTTCGCAGTCTGTTGATTTATCTATCCAATCAGTCATCTCATTCTCCTTTAATCGACATTATCGAAATTCATTACAGGTATCTGCAACGGTTTAGTTCTAGGCTTAGGTCTTATTACCTTACACCCTCTTATTTCTTTAGCCTTTTTATTTAAGTGTTCTTTTCTGTTCTCTTTAGCCATTAGTAGCTCTCCTAGTGTTTTCTTTTTCATTTTATCTCCATTTCTTCTAATTGTTTCTCAAGATTAGGCAATCTTCCTTTATTGTCTTCCCAAAGTATTTGATTACCCTCTGCCATTGTTTCTGCCTCTTCTTTAGAAGGCTTTCTCTTTTTACCTTTTTCTATTATTTTCCCAAACATAAAACAGATATGGGGGTCGGAATACATTCTATAACTATTTATATCACTAATCTCTCTACATACATCTGCTCGTGCTATACCTTTACTCATAATTCTTCTCCTCTGGTGGGGTTATTGGTGCAAAGAACATCTGTTTCTCTACAATATCTCTTACCTCACTTAAGCTGTGTAATTCCCTAATAAATATAATCTACCTCTCTGGCTTTCTTAGCCCATTTATAACAATACCTGCTGGCAATGTAGGTCTTTTCCTTAACTTACCAACTTCTTCTTTAGTCATTACTACTGTCTTTTGTCTTGTATCCCAGTATATTTGATTCTTTATATCTTGTAGCTTTACTAGGTTTTCAAATCTATCCATTACTCACACCTCATACTTTCCGCAAGTTCTCTACTCTTGCTCATAGGTAGCCTTAAATCAAGTACATCGTGCATTACTTCTGCTACTTCATCTACCTTGATTGCATTTGCTCTGAAATTAGCTAGAACATTCTTTACTTTTAAGTCCTGTTCCCAGCTTACAGATTCATTTAAACCATATCTTCTCTTTAAAGCTCTCACTTCTGCTGTATCTTCATATTCGTTCAACATAATAAACCCCTTTCATTGGTTATATCTAAGTGTACTATAGTTGTCAGTAATTGTCAAGATATTTCTTAATCTCTCATCTGTTTTGTTCTATAATACCTTAAACATTTACCTAAGAACCCTCTATTTGGATTGGTTGTAGGCAATCCCTCTAGTTCTTCTTTTATAACTTTAATGATTATACTAGTTGTATCACTTAGTCTTTCTCTTAGCTCATCGTTTTCTGTTTGTAGTTCTTCGTTATCCATAATTAACTCCTTAATCTAGTTTTTCACATAACTTTCTAAACTCTTTAAACCTTTTCTCCAGCTCCTTATTCCTTGCTTCCAAGTATTTAACATAGGATTTAAGACTAGATATAGCTTTTCTTTTATCATCCTTATTATGCAAAGGGTGATAGTTCTTGTCTTTATCAACCATAATCAACCCTTTTTTCTCTAACTGGTCTAAATGGTGTGTAATAAATCCAGCAGAACTAAGTCCTAATAACCTCTGTGTTTCCCTTATCTTAATAGGCTCGTTAGGGTTATGTCTTACAATCTCTAGTAATTGTTCTTGTACTTTGTGCATAATCTAATCCTTTAAATCATCTGGTTTAACTTCTCTACCGATAAGCCTAGTTAATCCCTTTGCGTATCTATACAGAGTGTTTCTTTCTTTTAATCCCATTAGCCTAGACCTTCTTACTGCTTGCCTAGATAACCCTAGGTGTCTTGCTAGTTCTGAATCTGATATTCCGTAGTCTATTAGTATATTCTCTAATCTAGTCATCTTTACCTCCTAAAATATGTCATCTATGTCATCATCAAAGTCATCTACTGGTGCTTCTGACTGCTCTCTCTTGTCTAGTATCTGTAAATCACCGCTATAAGGTCTTAGCACTACTTCTGTTGTGTGTTTCTTCTCTCCTGCTGATGTTTCATAGCTTCTAGTTTCTAGCTTACCTTCAATATAAACTTTGCTAGCCTTCTTTAAATGTTTCTCGCATAAATCTACTAGACCTGTATTAAATATAACAATTCTATGCCATTCTGTTTTCTCTTTTCTCTCTCCAGTTCCTTTATCCTTCCAGCTTTCTGATGTAGCTAGTGATAAGTTACATACTCTGCCTCCGTTTTGAAACTCCCTTATCTCTGGGTCTTGTCCTAGATTACCTACTAAAATTACTAAATTTCTCGAACCTGCCATTATTTCTCTCCTATTCTTGTTTTATATAGTTCTTCATACTCTTTTTCTACTTTTTCAATCTCTTTGTCAGCATCGTCTATATAAGATTGATATTGCTGTTTTTTCTTAATCAATGATTTCATCTCTGCCAATAAACCATCCTCTGTTTCATGTGATACCAATAGTGTTGCTTTGCTTTCCATTTTACCCATCTCATTCTCCTTTATATTAGCTCAGAGCCTTTTTGCTCTAATGCTGTGTTTAATTGTTTTAGACTCTCGTCCTGCTTGTGTTTCTTCCAGTATGCCTCTTGCTTTGGAAGGGTGTTTGCCATATAATCATCTAGTTCTTGTACTGTCTTAATAGATGATACATTATCTAACATAATACCTAGTGTTTCTTCGTAGTTATGTGGTGAAATCTTCATAGGTTCTTCTTGTTGTTTAACTGCATTGTTTACCTCATCAGCACTTGCAACACTTGTGTCTATACCTATTCCAAAGTTACCCAATGCTCTACCCCATGCTGAAGTCTCACAGTTTTCAATATAAGATGTCTTGTTAATAAATGAATCTCCATTGACCTCTCTAGCCATACCTGTAGCCACCACTCTGCCTTCACTATTTCTTACATAAGCTTTAAGTACACACTCTTTATCGTTGATTGTTACTATCTCTGTTTCAAGTGCATGACCTTCAAAGTGTTCTCTGAAATATCTTATTCTTTCATTTACTTCTACATAAGGCTTTCCCTTAATGTCTGTTGTTTTTAGTTTTTTACTCATAATCCGTACCTCTCTACGATTGTTAAACTTGCATATAAAAATATATATACTGCTGTTATGCCTATTGTTGCTATTGTTATAATAGGTAGGCTGTCTCTTATTTCTTTAAGCATTGTCTTCCTCTTCCTCTGTGTGTGTATCGTTACTAGCCTTTATCTTCTCTATGAACCTGTTGCTAAACATATCCTTTACTAAGTCATTAAATTCTACTTCTTCAACTACACCATAAATCTCTGCATCAAGGTTGCAAGTCTCTATATGGTCGTTAGCTTGTGCTTCTGTTGTAAAACCGCCTACCGCTGTCTCTCCCAGTTCTAAGTTTACTATCTTATACATATTAACCCCCTAAATCCTAATCGCTTGTTTATAATCCCAGTCTTGGTCGCTTTCTCCACAAGAACAGTCATCATCATCAAAGTTCCATTCTTCGCATTGCTCACAAAACCAAACATCTTCACAGTCTATATCTACTTGTTTGTCGCCTATATATACTATACTCATAATAATCACCTTTCTGTTATAAGCTTCTCTGTTTGTTGCATCGTGTGTTAGTTATTGTAACTCAACAGCTTGATGAACCTCTTCTGTTCCGCTTAATGACATTATTACATGATTGTCAAGAATTGTCAAGCATTATTTTATTTATTTTTCAAACCCCCAGTTTTTAAGGCTTCCTGCAGTAACTCTAATTCATACCTAGTCCATTTCTTCATCTCATGTCTCTGACTTAGTATGTCTTCTATGTCATGTTCATCACATATACCTGCTTTAATTGCTATGTTCTTTAGTTCAAGAGCTTTCATTAAGTCTCCGTCTTTGTGATACCAGTAGAGGTGGCAACCTACACATAAGGTCATCATGTTTCTTCTATCGAACCTGAACAAAGAAGAGCTACCTTGTCTTATAATATGGTGATGGGCTTGTAGATGTTCTGTCTTTCCACACCTTAGACACTTACCGTCTCGTTCTCTTATGCTTTTGTTTACTAATAGCTGTGTTTCTTTTAGTAGTTTAGGTAGTGGTTTTAGTTTCTTTTTCTTCATATTAGTTGCCCTTCTATTCTATCTTCTGCTATCTTAAAGTATTTCTCATCAAGTTCAATTCCAATAAAATCTCTACCTAAGTTCTTACAAGCTACTCCTGTTGTTCCTGAACCCATTGTGAAGTCTAGGACTGTTTCGTTTTCGTTGGTATAAGTTTTAATTAGATATTCCATTAAAGCTACTGGCTTTTGTGTTGGGTGTACCTTCTTCCTTTGGTTAGCGTTATTTACCTTTATAATTGTTGATGGGTGCTTTAACCCTTTATTGTCATAAATATATCCATCTTTTTCTCCAGTCTTTCCATATACTCCTTCATCTCTATTTATTTTATCTATCACATCTCTTCGTTTTTTTGTCTCAACCATTTGTGGATTATATGTTGGTAGATTAGAATAAAATACAAGTATGTTTTCGTGCCATTTCATTGGCATCTTTTTTGCATTCATAAAGTTAGTAGCTAAAGCTTTTAGATACACCCAATCATACTTATAATTCTTAATGTTACTCATTCTCAATGCACTTGAAAAAGGCTCACTACCAAATAGCACAATAGCCCCATTATCTTTAATCAGCTTGTTTAATCTTTCCCACATAGCATCAAATGGTATAATACTATCCCACTTGCAAGCAGTAGTTCCGTATGGAGGGTCGCAGATTATAGCATCAACCTTAATACCATCAGCAATAAGCTTATCCATTTCTTCTAAACAATCTCCGTTTATTAGTTTCATATTACCTCCTATTATCTAATTCATTGCGAATTTCTATTTCATGATGTATAATATAGTGGCATTTAGAACAAACCCACTCTACATCTAATGGCTTTGTATAATCGACATGATGAGCTTCTATGTTGACCACACTATCACAAATAGAACATTTGTCTGGTTTTTCTATCTTTCCTTTATATATTAGAAAGTTTAGTTTTGACCTTGCCTTATGTTTTTCGGGATTTTTATTAAAAGCTCTCAGGAAAGATTGCCTTACCTTATCTTTATTATTATCCCTCCATATCTTCTGTGTAGCTCTTATTTTATCTTTATTGTGCTTTCTATATTTTTTACTTACTTCAAGACGTTTTTCTTTATTTTTCTGATAACTATTTTTGTCAGATAACTTTTTGCAACCTCTGCAATAAGAACTTAATCCGTCCTTGGTGCTTTTATTTTTACCAAACTCAGTCTGTTCCTTTAATAAGTTACATTTACCACATCTTTTCATTCTAATTCCTCCTATAATCAAGTTCTTCTCTAATTAAGATATATTTTTTCTCTTGTGAACCTAAATTACCGTGCATATTTTGTTTATCAGCAAAATTCATGGTATATTCTATCAGCTCTTTTAAAGCCTTTTTAGTAGCCTTTGCTAAAGTTATGGTGCGTGGATACCAATTATCATGTTCTCTCGCTGTATCAATCTCTTTTGTATAGTTTAACCTATTGTTTTTATCAAAGTAACCATAGTCTTTTATCATTCCACATTTTATCTTGAAATATTCCTTAACTTTTTCAGGGCAATCTATGCGTTCTGGCATACAGTTTGATAGGTGTAAAAGCATAAAGACTGAATGTATTAGTCT
>Ga0233415_10001368_pt1 | contig 10605 bp, 11 predicted proteins | sample Na_anoxic_12_MG_FD_188631 | JGI IMG/M metagenome (GOLD analysis project Ga0233415, IMG submission 188631) | Seawater microbial communities from Saanich Inlet, British Columbia, Canada - Na_anoxic_12_MG | ecosystem: Environmental > Aquatic > Marine > Inlet | place: Canada: British Columbia...
GATCTTCTTTCAAAACAGCAATAAACTCTTCCTCATCCTCAACTCTCCATTTAGCCTTCTGATTTCGGGACGATATAGAACAAGAGCCTGGAAACTTAACACTCTTTTCTTTATTACTCTTAAGAGTTGAAACCATAACAGATTTATAAAACTCTATTTGGTTTAATAACACTTGAACAGCATCGCTCACATCTTGAGCTTTTTTCTTTTTATAATCCTTGTAAAACTGTATCTTCTTGTTTAATTCCTTTACAGTTAAAGCTGCATCCTCAAGAAGCATTAAATCATCAAGAGGTTTAACTTCTCCTACAGCATACAATTCATACAATTCTTTACGGTTAAAAATATTTTCTTCATTCTCTGACATTTTACCACCTCAATTTAAAAATATAACATCTTTTTATGTCGAGATTACTTGTAGCACAATCCCAGTCTTTTCATCTCCATGAAAATTAACTGTTGTAAAACTAGGATCTATTACTAAAGTATCTCCTTTTTTCTGAGCTTCTCCCTTAGCAATTATAAATGCTTTTATAGCATTATTGAGGGAGGCCGCTCCTACACAACGTAATTTAGCAGTTTGGTGCTTTATAAAAACTTGTAAAATAGCATTTGAAAGTTTTTTGACATAATCTTTATCACTTTCTTTACTACCCTTACTGCCACTAACTAAAAGTAAAGTCTCATCTATATCGCCTTCTTTAGCTTTAACATCTTCTGTCATATCACTTTCTCCTTAATAATCATAATAAAGTTTAATTGAATACTGTATTATAATCGTATTTTTATTCAAAAAACTTTATTTGTCCTTTATAATAAAGATTTATAGAACTCTCTTCTCTTCTTTTCTATCATTGGACTTTCCCATATTTTAGATTTATGACAGAGTTCTCTGAAATCACAATACTTACAAGAATAATTAGATTTCGAAGCATATTTAGGAGGAGGAAGCTTCCTGCTCTTAGACATTTCTATCATAGTTTTAGCTTGATATCGCACAATCTCCCACCACTCATCATTTCGTGGAACCTGGAACCATGCCATTTTAGAATTATCTTTATTCTCATATGCTATTATTCCATAATCACAATTTAAGATATGAGTATAAATAGTAAGCTGAATAAGATAGTCTTTATGAGGGCCTTTTGACATAATCTGATTTTTCCAAGCATTGCTGCCCACAGTTTTCATATCGATAACAATTTTACTATTCTTCTGAGGTAAAAATTTATAATTATATGAAATTCTAACACCCTTAAATCTTTCTTCTTTAAGATTTTTACAATTAATAACTAAATCCGCATTCCCTTTGATATTCAGTTCAGGAGAGCGAACAGGAGTTTCTAAATATTCAAAATCAACACAACCACAAACACATTTTTTAGGCCTAAAGATAGGATTATCTTCACCATAAACTCTTGTTTTTTTACTTTGAAATAATTTATCTTTATTAGAATTAGAAATATTACCAATATCCCCTTTTTCATTAAATAAAAAACATAAAATATTTTTACACTTCCATCTACCTATCAAGACATTACCGATTCCGTCAAAATAATTAGCCCATCGATCATGCATATTATGCCCTTTATGGAATAACCTATGCTTCTCACTATTAGGCTCAGGATGCTTTAGTTCTATTAATCCCTTCCATGCATAATGTTTATATTGTTGCATACGAAGACATTTTCCAAACTCACTAGGATGATAATGATCATAACTTCTATTTCCTCTCTCGTCCACCACTTTCCATCTTACATATGTATCTATAAGATTCATAAAAGCTGTAATTTCTTGTGGAGTATAAGATTTATTTATCATAACTAATTCCTTAAATAATAAATTCGCTATCTTCTTTAGATATTTTGAATTTTTTTATCATTGCCTTTCTCCCATTATTAATTAAATACTCATCAGGATCTATTCCCTTCGGAAGAAAAACAGGAATAAAATTCAACTTAAAAGCACTTAAACCATACTTATCATAATCTTTTATCAATCTCTCAGTAGTGGACCTTCCAGCTCCGTCACCATCTAATAACAAATAATAATCAATGCAATATTTGGCAAGCAAAGATATTTGAAAAAGTGTAAAGGCACTACCACACAGGCCCACAGTCATACCAAATCCAAGAGAATGAAAACATGCAACATCAAATTCCCCTTCAACTACAATAACTTTATTTGATTCTCTAATTGCCTCTTTAGCATAACAAAGACCATAAAGGTAAGATCCCTTATCAAAAGATTCATGTAAAAATCTTTGTTTAATGCTTCTGTCCAAATGACGAGTCGATAAGGCTATTAACTCTCCATAAGTACCATAAATAGGAGTGATAATCCTACCTCTTACTTCATGATTAACATCAAGAGGACAATAGCCTATATCAAACTTGTCAATTACTTCATCTGAGAACTTCCGTTCATTTCTCAAATAGTCAAGAGCTTTCTTTCCCTCTGGTTTTCTCAGAGTGATTTTTGCAGCTTTGACAATTGTCAGTCTTTCCGTTTCCGGAAAACCAGTTTCCCATCTGCTCATTATGCTGATACTGAAATCGTACCCTCATCGGAGCCATAAAGAACTATCTCAGGAGGAAGAATAGTATTTTGTTCTATTGCTTTAACCCTGATATCATCAATGAGAGTATTAATTAATTTTTCATTCTTAATGTGATTAATAAAATTCTTTCTTCCTTCTATCTTTAAATCACCCCACTTGAACACGCCTTTTCTAACTGAAATAAGTTTAATCTGTCTACCAGTAGCAAAAGCTATCTCATCTATTTCAGGGAAATATGCTTCATAAAAAATAGGAACGTCCAAAGTCTCTCTATATGGCTTAGCAAACCTATTCTTAACAAGAGCAACTTTAGAGTGTCTACCTATCAGCATATCTTCTCCTGTCTCAGGATTAGGCACATAAATATCAGCGTCCTTACTATTCCGCTTGTCCATTCTGAGGCGTAGTGAAGCATTATGATGCAGAGAATGACCACCTGGACTTGTTCTTGGGTCTCCCCAAGTCATACCAATCTTCTCTCGTAATTGATTAATAAACACAAGCAATGTGCCATGTTTTTCAGCATGAGAAACCAGCTTACCTAAAGACTTACTTAATAATCTTGAAAGCAATCCCATAAATTCTTTTTCTGTAGATGCTTCAAACAAAGCTTTTGGAATTAAATTAGCAACAGAATCTAGGACAATGACACTAAATCCTTTCTTCATCATTTTAATCATGTAATCTATGACATCCTCTGCGAAATAATCTTTATCAGGATTTTCATGATTAATCATATTAGAATACCAAAGTTCATCAATATCACAACCATTTATATATGCCAAATTTTCTTGAAAAGAATGCTCAACATCAATCCACCCAGTTTTATATCCTAACTTTTGGGCATAGCCGCAAATCCTATACGCTAATGATGATTTACCTCCACCTTCTTCTCCAAAAATCTCAACCAACTTTCCTAAAGGAATACCAACTGTTTTAGCTGGATCATATCCTTCTACTTGACTTAGATCTACTCCTGTTGGATTTTGACCATACTGAATAATAAAATCTAACTCAAAATGACCAGTTGGGATATTGCCAGGACTTGATGCCCTGGCCCCCTTTTGACAAAAACCTTCCAAACCTTTGAAGATATCATCGTCATTCCTTTTTTTACTTTTTGCCATATTAGAGATCCTCTTAGAAGTTGTTCTCAAAATCATCGCCATCATCAACAGCTACAATTGCAGGTGTTGCAGGAGTTACAGGAGATTGTTCAAAACCAAAATCACCTTCTTGAGATGATGACTTAATTTCACTTCCTTGCTTATTTAGATCTCCAAACAATTTTTCTTCAATCTCAGCTGGAGTATCAACTTTGTAAAGTTTCTGAAGCTTTTTTACATCTCCATCCAAAGCTTCCTTTATCGATGCTCTTTCCTCTCCCGATAGAGGAGTAGTGGAGACAAATGCTACCTCATAAGTGGTATTCAAACCCTTTCCACTAACCTTCACTTGCCAGTCACTGCCGTCTTTGCCGCTACCAGGATTTTTTCCTGTAGCTTCAAAACTACTACCAATTGGACGAAAAACAGACTGTGGAGCTTCAAGAATTTTAACTAATCCATCTGCTCTATCAATAACATAGGCTGCATAACGCATCGAAGGTTTTTTTAACTCAGGATGTCTGTCTCGAACTGGGCAAGTAGATGGATCTCCACATACGGCAGTTCTTAACCTGCCATCATGCTTGTGAAAATATTTGTGAAATCTAACAGGATCAAACACAGGACGAATCCTATATGTCCTTCCACTTTCTAATCTGAGATAGTCAGATTTCTCTCCGCCGCCTTGAGGGACTGAACCCCATTGTACATATTCTGCCATAATTAGCTCCTATTAAAAATATTACTTTTACTCTATACTTTATACACACTTCACAATCACTTTTGAAGCGTTTTTTAAATTAAAAATCCGACCAACTAATTCGACCTATCTTATGTTCTTTAGGCCCGGCTTTAGCTCCATCAGGCAAGTCGTCAAAACCATCCATCTCTTCTGTTGGCTTAGCTTCCGGTTCTTTTTCAACAACATATGAAAATCTCGAACCATAACTAGAAGATGGTCTTTCATATCTTTCAGCAGGAGGAAGCTCCATACAAATAGTAACTTTCCGGCTCAACATTTCATAAGCTGCAGCGAGATTCTTTTCTGTATCAGCCACCGATTTATGTAAGGCCCTCAACCTTTCAAAGTATAACTCTATATCTCCCATATGCTCCAGAATTAAACCATCTTGTTTTAGCACTGGTTTAAGATATTGTACTCTCGCCAAATACCCTCTTAATAACCCTACAAACCTATCAAATAAGAAATACTGATTATTAATTCTAACACCGATATACTTAACTCTACCCCTATATTGCTGAACCGCTTCCATCTGTTTGATTATTACTTGTTGATCAAAAACCTCTGTAACAACATTTACTTGTGCTCCCAGTAACTCATTTGTCCATCTTAGATATTCAATCTGACCACCAACCATATATTTTTTTATAAATATTTCTTTTTGTTTATAGAAATTATCATACATACAAGCAGGACTTTTAAAATTCCATTGAATCTTATCATCAACTATCTGAGTTATATTTTCTACTACTGGTTCTGGCTGAGGATCTTTATTATCTTCCAAAACTTCTATTAACTCTTCAGCCTCACTATTTGTGGGAGTTTCTTCAAAGGACTCTAAAGTTTCTTTTATTTCTTCTACTACTTCTTTTTTATTAATATCTTTTTTAATAATGTCATCTTCCGATAACTCATCAAAATCATCATCCAATGGAAGTGTATTATTATCTTTTATGAGCTTTTGTTCTTCTTTTATTAGCTCTACTTCTGTCTCATAAGTTTTAGAACAAACATCTTTCACAATATCATGAGGATTTTCTGTACTACTTCCTCGTTCAGGCATCTTTTCTATCTCAGATTGCAATTCTGCAGCCAAATCATCAAAAGACAATTCGGATTCCGTACTATGCCCATATTCTTCTGCCTGACTATTCTCATCATCCTCAGTAGTCAGACTAAACATTTCTTCAAACTGTTTGATAGTATCTTTACTAGTCATAATCTTTTATCCACAAATTAATCAAAATTAAACTCATCTTCTTGGCTAGCAACAACTGGTTGCCTATCCGGAACTGGCAAACTCCCTTGGCTAGAAACTATACCAATGCACCTATTCCCTTCCCCTATTCTATTTGCCACATGATCAAAAGATTTAACAAAATCTTCTGTAATCCTGCCTCTATATGACTCCATCTTTTTAGCTCTATCTTCTTCATCTGTCCAGTAAAAAGCTTCTTCAACCGACACCTGAATTTTAATCGGTTCAAACTGCTTCGGCTGAATAGTTTTATCTATTTCTAACCTTAACGTAGTTTTATTTATATTTTCTGTTCCCATTTTATACTCCTATTCTATTTCTACTTTAAATAATTCTGCTTTAACTTCAAAATCAGCTTCACAATTCATACACTCTGTAATTTCTACAATTCTTCCTTCCTCTATCCCTCCTTCGGTATTATAAACATTAAGATCTACGCTACCACATTTGGGACACTTTATTATATTCATAAAAGTTTACCTTTTCAACCCCTAAGCAAACATATTAATAGTTTCTACACCCTTCTTAGCAGTCTTTTTCCTATCCTCTCGAATCATAACAAAATCTTTTACTACTTCTTTAGCCTGATCCATCTTCTTTTTTCCAAAATAACCACCTAAGGCCAGAGCCTCTATCGCTCTCATATCCACAACAGAAGAATCAGTTTTTTCTACTATATCTCTCATATCCTTATAAGGCTGATTTTGCTCTAAACACTTAGCAGCAGGTAGTCCCAGCCCTTTACATAAAAGACTTGGACGAATTTCCGTCTTTTTCACACCTTCCTTTAAATTTTTTCTTTTTTCGATAACGAATGAAGCTTTAGATTTATTTAAATCTCTTGAAAGAAACTTTATGCCCATTTTCCTTGCAAATTCTTTTTCAAAAGATGCTATTTTTTCATATCTTTCCGCTTGAGAGCTATTAATAATAATTTCTAATAATGAACAAATAAATTCGTCAGGATAGTTAGCTTTTAAAAAACATGTAGAATACGAAACTAATCCATAACAACACGAATGTGCCAAATTAAAACCATATCCAGCAAAAGGAACAATAAACTTATCCCAATATTGTTTAGCAACTTCTCTAGGAACATTATTCTCAATACACCCTGCAATAAATTGGTTTTCAAATTTCTCCATTAAATAAATTTTCTTTTTACCAATGGATTTAATCATTACATAACCATCCGAGATCGTAAAACCAGCAAGGCTATTACAAATTTGCATGATTTGTTCCTGATAAATGGCTATACCATAAGTCCCTTTTAAATATGGCTTTACATACGGTTCAATCGTCTTGTGGAAATAACTTACTTCTTTTTCTCCATGCTTTCTTGCACAATACTCAGGAATACTATCCATAGGGCCAGGACGATATAGAGCTACTGCCGCCATAATATCTTCGAAACAATCTACTCCTATATCTCTCATAGTTTTTTGCATACCAGGCTGCTCACATTGAAAAACACCTCCTAAATTTCCTCTTCTATATAACTCAAAAGTTTTTTCATCATCTATTTGAAGATTCTCTATATCTATATCTATATCCCAATAATCTTTAATCATTACTACTGCTCTTTTGATAACAGATAAAGTAGATAAAGCTAATACATCAAATTTAATAAGTCCTAACTCTTCTAAATCTTCATTAGGAAATTGTGTTGCTAAAACCCCCTTTTTAGCATTCCTTAAAGGAGCTATTCCATCTAAAGGAACATCTGATACCACGATCCCTGCTGCATGAAAAGAAAAATTAGCAAAAGTTCCCTCAGTTTGTTGTAGATATTTTTTAAAACCACTCTCTTTATATTTATCTACATAGTGCCTAAAATCAGAACAATACTCGTAAGCATCTTCAAAATCCTTAATCAGATGACTATTACCTTCTTCATCATTGATTTTTAACAAACCATGTTTAGGAAAAGGAGATAAAATTTCAGATGCTTTGGCAGCATTATCACTTTTAAAAGCATCTTTACCTTTATGAAAGGCATCTGCCAAATCTAATGCTTTTGTCACTCTAGTAACACACGATTTGAATTTTAGCAAACCATGTGTTCCTATATTTCCTACATTATCTCTCCCATATTTATCAATAATATAAGCATATACGTCATCTCTATTTTCATAATCAAAATCCGTATCTATGTCAGGCAATCCAGCTCTAGCAAAAGCTCTCCTATCAGGAAGAAATTCTTTTTTAATTGGTTTGGAATCAGTCATGCCAAGGAAATAAGCTGTCCAACTATTTATTTCATTGGTATGACCTGTTTTGCCTTTATGATTAATCCATATATTATAAAAAGTTTCTAAATTATTCTTAGATTCTAGCCCCTCTGTAGATACTAGTTTCTCTATCTCACTTTTTACCTTTAGGATAATATTTTGCAATTTATCATTTTTGGAATATCTTTTTGTAATATATTCTAAAATTTCTTTTTTAATTACTTCTGTATCAATCATCTAAATATAATAATATATTGCCTTTCACTTTTCAAACTATTTTTACTTTCTTAAATCCAAAATCTCAAATCTATTTTCTATAGAATCAAATACTTCTTCCTCATCCTTAAAACTCATCCCATCAATATTACTATATACTTTCTTTCCTTCAATATAAACATTCCCTCTGTTAGAGATAGCAACATTATACCATTTGCCATCTTCTAATCTAAGCCACTGATTATTTCTAGCTTCTTTTATTTCTAATAATTTTTCAGAATTAATATCTATCTACTCCTCCAAGATCGTCCCCTAAATCTCTATTTTTATTTAACTCACTACTAACTAAAGACTTACCATTCTCTTCAAATCCAAAATCAGATTCTTTAACAAACCTAGAATTTTGAAATCCTAAAAATCTTTCCCATAATAGTCCGTACTTTAAAGGATCTACTCCATAAGTAACTTCTATACATCTTAATAATATACTTGCATATCCACTTCCTCTTCCTGGCCCTACAAGAACTCCATTTTCTTTAGCATTTTGTATATAATCTCTAACAATTAAAAAATAAGTTGAAAAATCATAATTATTATTTTCTTTAGCAATAAGGATATCCTGCAACTCCATCTTTAAAGTATCTACATGTTTTTGACTTTTATCCCATCCTATTCTCTTCATCCCCTCCCATGCTAAATCACACAAATACTCATAAGGATTTTTATAATTAGGAGGAATATCAAATTTAGGCAATCTCATTCCTCCAAATAAATTTTCTTCTATATCCCTAGTATCTATCCTTTCTGCCATAGCGATAGAATTACTAAAACAATTAGGAGCATAACCAAATATCTTTGCCATCTCTTCAGCACTTTTTAAATAAAATTCCATATGTCCAAATTTTAATCTATTAGGATCTTTAACACAACGCTGTTGGGACATACATAGTAAAACTTCTTGTGCTTTACCTTGATCTTTAAAAATATAATGACTGTCATTTGTTGCTATTATAGGAATGTCTAATTCAGATGATAGTTTAAAGATCAAAGGAATAATTTCTTTCTCTTCTCTAATCCCATGATACATTACTTCTAGAAAAAAATTACCATCAAATATTTCATTCAAAATACCGCATGCTTTTTTAGCTTTATCATAATTCCCGTACATTAGATTTACGTTAATAACACTTGATAAACATGCAGAACCACACATAACTCCCTTAGAGTATTTTGATAATAATTCTAAATCTACTCTAGGATCATAATAAAATCCTTCTGTAAACGATAACTGAGACATTCTACATATGTTTTTATATCCTTCAAAATTCATTGCAAAAAGATTCAAATGACGATTACCTCTTCTACCATCAGGCTGATACTTTTTAATTAAATTTGTATCTCTCTTTTCTTGGTTTTGTCCTATATCCATTTTGCGAGCTAAATAAAACTCACAACCGAGTATAGGTTTAATAGGATCATAAGGAATGTCTTTTCCTTTTTTATCTTTTGTAGCTCTACACGCATGCAAAAATTTAATCCATCCTTGGATGTTTCCATGATCAGTAAGTGCAATTGCAGGAAACCCCATCTTCCTAGCTTGCATCGCTAAATCTTCTATCTTTGCTAGGCCATCAAATTTGCTAAATTCTGAGTGACAATGAAATGGAGCATAATCGTTATTACTAAAAGTCATACTTCTTTTTCCTTAACCAATTTTCAAATTCATCTTTATTATAATTTGCATTTTTTTTAGTATTTTCTTGCCAAGAGAGAGGTTGCAAATTATCTAAACTATTTATCAACTTAATATCCCTTATACCATAATCGAGAAAAGCTTTTATTGGAAAAATATGATCTAAATTCCTTTATTTCCTTATTGATGTACTACAACTTCTTTCTTTTCATTGTATAAGGGATCTTCAATAGTTTTACGTATCCGATACATTTTATCTTCTCTTATTAACTCTCTAAGATTATCATCAGCTTTAAAATTAACATCTTTCCATTTATTCTCAACTACTACTAACATCCTAGCTATTTGCTCAAGCAAAAATTGACGAGATCTATCCTGTCCAGCTCTATGCCTATATAGTATTTTGTTTATAGCATCTTGTATATCAAAAGCAGCAACTTCTATTCTATATCTCTCTGATAAACAATTTAATATAGATGTCATAAGAGTTACTTGCTCTTGTTCTTCATTTTTAGCAGATATAAAATCACTTCCATCACCTGCAATATTCGTAAGAACAATAATAATTCCGACTGGTTTTACTTCTATCATATCTTTTTCCTTTCAATTAATTTTGAAAATTTTTTCTTCCACTTTTCTTTTTCATATATTTCATCAGCCCTACGCCTATGATATTCCATTATAAATTCTCTCTGTTTCCTATTCTTCTTCCAATTCAATTTTCTGTCCATTATATATGAATAAATAAATATATTTTTTCCATTACCATAAGTAATATATTTTATTGAATCTATTATTT
>Ga0233415_10001369_pt1 | contig 10599 bp, 21 predicted proteins | sample Na_anoxic_12_MG_FD_188631 | JGI IMG/M metagenome (GOLD analysis project Ga0233415, IMG submission 188631) | Seawater microbial communities from Saanich Inlet, British Columbia, Canada - Na_anoxic_12_MG | ecosystem: Environmental > Aquatic > Marine > Inlet | place: Canada: British Columbia...
TTGTTAGTCTTAACATCTTTAATCAGATACTTACTCTCTAGTTGTGTAATACTAGAGTGTACTCTCTCCATATCATTATCATACTCTAAGTGCTCACCTAATTTATTAATCTCATCTTCACTGTACTTATCCAGTATCTCAGGGCTATACAATCTAGACTTAACATTCTTCTTTATGTAATCTAAGAAAGGGATAGGCTCGAAGCTACCATACACTTCCTTCCTCATATTGGTTACTAACAATCTACCCGCTAGTACACCATAGTCAGGATGTTCAGGTGTTAACTTCTCACTTGCAGACTTAATAAGTGTCTGTTGAATAGCTACACTAGACATCTTGTTAGCAATCTTTAGGTGTGCATTAAGTGCTACATCAGATACAGATACGTTCAGTCCCTCAGCACACTGAGATAACATAGTATGAATCTTATCATAGTCCAGTAGCTCCAGCTCACCACTACGTTTCTTAACGTATACTTCCTTATTCATCTTTATTCCTTATTTTATCAACGGCCTTTAGTACATCTTGAGGCTCTATATATTTAGTACATTCAAATTGTTCTTTCTTATCATTACTAGGACACCAGTTCCAATCAGCATTATCAAACTTAAACTTATTGAAACAGTGTCTACACTTATCTTTAGGTGCATCAATTCTATAACAATCAAACTCAGTAGAGGGTGCAGAGAAACCTGATATCATAATCACTGGTGTACCTACTCCCCACGCTAACCACGATAGGCCACTACCTAATCCTATAAACATATCTGCACCAGCGAGTAGCTTAACTCTGTCCTTTAATGGCTTGTCCCCTGTCTTATCTACTACGTTATCAGGTATCTTATTACCACACCAGAACTTATACTTATCTATATCTATAACATCATAACCCCTAGAGATTAGATAGTCCACCACTACTTGCCAGGCCTGGTCATTATTCCAATACTTAGCCTGAGCTGTGGACTGTGTGGCTATACATACATACTTCTTGTTTCTCTTCTTAAACTTCTTAGGTATATCTATCTTAGGTTTGATTTCTTTATAAGGTATATTGAAAGTCATACAGGCCACTTGTTGTAGTGGTATATCTTTATGTCTATCATCTAAACCATAACCAATATTAAAGTAAAGGTTAGTTGTTTTAGGTACACCATTCCAATCAAAGTTTAATTCAGGATAGGACTTTTTAAATAAAGAACCCAGCGTAGTAACTACTGTAACATTATACCCAGTAATCTTTCTGTACTCCTCAATCTGTGGCATCCAAGCTACAGTATCACCAAGAGCACCTGAACCTAGGTTAATTAATACATCTCTAGTCCTCATCTATATCCTCAAACATCTTTAGATTATCAATCAACTTATCTTCAAACCGATCTAGAATTTCTTCGGGTTCAATATCTAATACATCACAGATTAAACACACATCATAAACAAGTGCTATTCTTTCTTTTAGTTCTTCAAGAAGCAGAGGCATAACGCTTTAACTCCTTGATAGTCTCCAAAGTAAACCATTTGAATCCTTCCTTATCACACCATTCACCCATATTCATCTTAGCTCCCTTCCTTATTTTCTTCTTTTCATTATACAAAACAAAGATTAGTTCTTGTGATATCAGTGAATCCCTTACTGCTTTATACTTCTGTGTATCACCAACTCTAAAGTAACCTTTACATTCAATAAGATAATTACCCCTAACAAAGTCAGGTATATATTTCTTCTTAATAATGTAAGGTATACCATAAGGTTCATACTTCCAATCCTTAGTTAACTTATCAGCTATATCAGCCTCAAATTTATTTCTATATTTAGTGGTATTTGTTTTCATCTGCGTGTATAAAAGTAAAGTTATCATCGTTACCCTCAGGTATGAAATCACCCTCCAATAAAAAAGGTTGTTTTAATCCTTCAAGCATCAGTGCTATATCAGTTACTAAATCATCCTCTGTCTCCCCATAAGGAGGTACTGGTTCAACAGAGAAACTAACTATAGCCCCTGACTCATAAAAGACTTGACGAACAGAGTAGTTACCATCTCTGTCTGCCATTCCTCTGTATTGCCACTCCATTATTTCTTCTTAATTGTTGGTGCTTTGACTGGCTTTAATTCTCTAGTCATAGCCTGTATCATTCTGTTATCAGCAATAGATGGGTCCCCTTTTAACTCCCATCCCTCCTGTATCATTCTATTTACTTCCTTCTCAATATGTCTAGTATCAGACGCTATTACTTTATACTCTATCATAACTTTATCTCCCTTACGTTTGGTTCTTTATTTACTACAGGCAAGAACCGTGGGCCCGTTGAATAAGCAAACACTCTCATCTTGGGATAGCATTCCTTCTTATACTCACAATAAGAACAACCTATTGGTAGTTTCATATTACCTGACTTACCATCGGCAACTAATTCATAACAAAAGTCCGGCATATTATCATCCTTAACCATCTCTTTAATATGTTGTATTCTTTTTACTACATTCTTGTCTATTAAATCAACAGGTGTTACAGTTAAGTAACCGTTCTGTTTATCCATAGCTAGGAACTGTGCCTCATCTGCACCCTCAGCGTGTCCGTACCCACTGATTTGGTCGATGTAACCGAAGGGGTCATCCTTTTCTATATCATTAAGCTTAAACTTCTTAAAACCGTAGGTAGATGTAGACTTAACATCAGTTAAAATACCATCAATCTTACAGTCCATACTACCTTTAATACCTTCAACCTCTACCTTCTTCTGTTCATCAGTCACCTCGTGACCTGATAGTTTAACAAGGGCCAATAACATCTCTTCAATAAGATGGCCATATAAAAACTTAATAAGAGTAGGTGCTCTCAGTCTCTCACCTTTAATCTTATGGCTCTTATACCACAGCTTACGGTCAGGGTGTCCTATGTTAGACATACGTAGTATACGTACCTCACCATCCCAGGTAGGGTAAATCCACTCACGCATAATGGTCTCCATATTAACACCAAAGTCCTTGATTACTTTCTCTGCATCAACCCTAGCTGGGTGAGACTTAGTCTCTGCTAGGTTGTATATATCTTCTACTAGATTAGTGTGTTTCATTCCAACTACCTCCTATTTTATATTCGCCATCCAACGGACAGTGGAGATTAAGTTCTTCACCAGCTTGTTGAATAGATTTAACAGCAAGCTCACCAAAAAGCGTAGCCTGTTCATCATTAACTTCCGTTTGTATCTCATCGTGTATGTTTCCTATAAACTTATATCCTATATCCTCTATAATAGCAGACTTCTCTAGTATTGTCAAGGCCTTTTTCATAACTATTGCACCTGCTCCCTGCAAGAGAGTGTTAAGTGCTGAGTGTTTGGACCTAACCCAGATTTTTCTGCCATCAAGTCCTTTGAGATAGCCTCTTTTACTAGCCGTTCCAACTCGTTCTCGTAAAGTTCTAAGTGATGGCGTATTATCAAGGAACTTTGCCTTAAGTTGCTTACCATCTGCTCTGCTTCCGTCAACGATACTCCCGATTTTTTCATCCCCTGCACCATACAGGAATGCGTAGATGAAAGTCTTTGCCGAATCTCTTGATTGAAGTCCTGCAGCCATTTGATTTGCTGTGTGTATATCTCCGTGTATAACTTCATTAGTGTACTCCTCATCATTCATATAATGTGCCAACATACGTAGCTCTAAACCACTAGCGTCCATACCTACTAGGCACTTACCTTTAGGTACAACCCATACCTCTCTACACTCCTTACCATAAGGAGAATAACTAGCAGGTACTTGGGCCAGGTTAGGTTTACTGTGTGTCATACGACCAGTCACTGCACCAATTGGATTAACATAACCGTGTACTCTACCATCAATCTCTACTGCATCAACCCAGCTCTGCACTTGTGCTACTCTCTTCTGTAACATAAGATACTCAGCTATCATCTTAGCCTCAGGTATGTTAACTGATGTCAACACTGCCTCGTTAACAATCACACTGCCCTTATCAGTAAACTGTTTAGGTTTCCAACCAAAGTGTTGAAGGTATCTACCTATCTGTTGTCTCGAACCTAAGTTAAATAAAGGGTAGGTAATATAACCCCACTCCTTCTTACTGTTAAAGTGAGCACCCTTATCCAATTGGTTCTGATATCTCTTAGAGATTGAGCCATCCTTGTTGTACTTCTTATCACCAGGATAAACTAACTCAACAAAAACTGGTAGAGGTTTGAAAGTTTCTCTCACTTTTTGTTCTGTGATAAATAACTTTTGTCTTAATTCCCCCAGTAAAAGATTAGCTTTTCTCTCATCTAAAGTCCAACCATTCTCAACCTGTTCGTGAATGATACGTGCTATATCGTGCTCAAGTTTAACACTTTCGCTACTAAAGCCATCAAGTTCTATCTTTAGTTGTTCATAAGTTTTAAGTGTAACATCTACATCACGTTGACAATACTCCACCATCTCCCAACTAAATTTATCCCATTCACTGTGCTCACCTTTAGGGAATAATAATCTATCACCCCAACTGGCCAGTGAATGACCACCCTCTCTCTGTGGGTTAGCTAGTCGGGACATAACTAAAGTATCTTCTACTTCACCTTCCCACTTAAAGTTTGGTATAAGTCTTTCCATAACTGGGATGTCATATCCCAAAACATTATGCCCAATAATACAAGATACATCATTATCCCTGCACCAATCACCAAACCTACCAATTTCATCAGCCAAAAATACACTGTTTGTTCCATCATTACCTATCTCCTTTGCCACTATCACCCATATAGTATCAGGGCGTAGACCGTTGGCCTCTATATCTAAAATTATTTTCATATTAAAACTCCAGTTCCAGTTCCTTCATTCTACCAGTAAACTTATCATATTGCAAGGTAGTTGCTGGACCAGTGAGACCACTGAATCTATTCTTTAGTACCCTAACTGTAGTTGTGTTGCGTGATAGCTCATCTTCTGCCTGTTGATTACGTTCTAAACCAATCACCATATCAGATAACTGTGCAATAGAGGCACTACCCCTAAGCTCAGACAAACTAATCTGTCCTCCCTCTTCGTGTCCCTTACCCATCGGTCTACGTAAGTGAGACACAAGAAACATACCTATCCCAGTCTCGGCCACTAACTGTCTAAGCTTAGTCATTACTGAATCAATTTGTTTTCTCTCATCTAAGTAACCCTCTTGGTCTGAGACTACAATAGATAGGTGGTCCAGAATAATCCACTTACAATCTAATCCCTTAGCTAGATAACGTACCTTACTTAGTAAGTTATCCTCACTAGTGGAACCGAAGTGGTCAAACAATTTAATTCTACCAGTACCTAAAGTCTTATCCCAGTAGCTCCTTAACTCCACCTCATCTGTCTCTTCTTTCTTTAGGTGTAGTGGGAGGTTGGCTTCAATAGACATAATACCTAAGGTAGTATTTTTAATTGTCTCTTCTAATGCTAAGATACCTATGTTATCCTTTGTTGTTCTAAGTAGATAATGTTCTAACTCTCTAGTCATCTGTGATTTACCCATACCTGAGCCACTGGTGATTGTAACTAACTCACCTTGTCTAAAGCCATAAGTCAGATCGTTTAGTCCTGACCAAGGGTAAGGTATAGACTCTACATTAATATCCTCCATAAGGATATCCCACGTGTCCTCACTGGAGATAATACCATCAGGTGTGTAACCCTTAGCGTCCCACCAGGCTCTAGTAAACTCTGCAATACTGGCCGTGATTAACATCTCACCTGCATCTTTAAGTGGTAGTCTACATATTCTAATTTTATTAGGGGAGAATAAATCAACTACAGATTTAATTGCCTCCTCACCTGGCTTATCATTATCAAAACATAACACCACAGTATCAAAGGACTCTAAGTATTCCAGTGAGTTTTTAATATCTCTACTGGCTCCACTTGCACCACTCCTTAGACTAACTGAGGCATACTTATTACCAAACATCTGATGAACTGCCATCGCATCTATCTCACCCTCAGTAATAGTGATGTACTTACCACCCTCTTTGAATATATTCTGACCAAAGAGGCCAGCACTATTAGACTTACCTTCAAAGATAAAGTCTTTATTGGCCACTGTCCTAATCTTATTACCTATATGTTCACTTGTGTCCTTATTGTAATAAGGATAACAGTGTTTAGTGATATAACCATCTTGTCCATACTGGAGAGTAACACCATACTTCTTAGTTACCTCTCTACCTAGGCCCCTATCTGCTATATCACCATAATTACCTTGAAATTGTTGCATACTATTCTCTCTTGTTATTGTTTCTTTATTTTCAACTAGTCCTTCACCCTCTGTTGGTGGTTCCCATCTTCCACAACTAAAACAATACCCTTGACCAGTAGAATAACGTGCTAAGTTATCTTTTGAACCACAATCTGGACAAGGTTCGTGTTTAATGAAGGAGGGTTGTTGTTTATCTGACATATTTATACCTCTGTAAGCTCCGTAAAGGCCCCTTAAAGGGACGATTAATAAATACCCCTACCTACCCCCTTACTGAGAGGAGAAGTAGAGGTAGAATAGGAGTTAATTAAAAGGGTACGTCTTCCTTAGTAATTGCATCAAATTCATCAAGTGCATTACCACCTGAAAACTCAACTAACTCAATTACCTGTACTGCATCTAGAGATTTACCTAGACCATAAACATCACTTGCCTTATGTTCATAGGTTGAGTACGCCACTTTAACCTTAGAGCCATTACCAATCTTAATGGTACTGTCCCAGCCGTGTTTGTTCTCATCTACTACAGTCGGGGCAGGTAAACTGTTCCCTTTAGCCGTGATAGTCTTACGTTTAAACACAAAGATGTTGTTGTCCTTTGCCTTTGGCTTAATACCTGATGCAATTAAATTATCTCGCTCTTCATCTGATACCTTTAAGTCGATAGAGTAAATCCCTGGTTGGGGATTGTACTGATCCACTCTAGGTTCAAAAAGAGATGGATATAAAGCTTCACCTGTTGCTACTGCCATATTATTTTTCCTTATCCAGCTAAGCTGAATTATAATTGGTGGTGTAAAAAGGGACACCACACTAACCCTTTACTGCTATATATATTCATTAGTACCCACTAGTAACTAGTTAGAGCTAGTAATAGTTATTATCTTTATTACCTTATTACCCTTACTATTTATTACTTTACTTAACTTTACTTCTAGTAGCCACTAATAACTATATATACTATAATAAGATTATAGCATACTTTTCACTAGTTGTGTTGTTTATTTGTAAATAAAGTTTCAATATAAGATTTGGTGTTATCATCTTCTAACATCTCATCAGTAATAAAACCTTTACGTCTACAAAAATTACACATATCTAAAAACTCCCCTGTATCTTTGTCTTTATAGGTACTTTCATTATCATTTAGTTGTTTATCACAAGCTCTACATCTCATTATATTCTCCTCTTTAGTCGTTTGTTGTTATCTAATAACTCACCTAGGTTATTAATGTCCCCTAAGAGGCCAGTATGGGCTGATTGTAGCTCCTCTAATAGTGTGGTCTTATGTATCCCCTTTGTTGATTCATAACAGTTAGTTAGTGTGTTATAAATTAAGGCCCCTTTGGCCTCTTGTTCTAAAATATAGTCCGTCATTCTACTCACTGTACTTTCTCCCTTCCGTCTATGTTTAATTCTGTGGCCTGTAGGTGTATAAAACCGTTACTGTTCTCCTCAAATTGGTCTTGTGCTATCTTCATAGCCTGTCTATCATCAGAGGCCATTATAGGCCCCACCACTGCAATTGTACCCGTCCACTTTATCTCTACGTTGTATAATTTATTCTGCATTACTCTATCTCCTTTAGTTCTATCCTTGTATCCTCATACCCATCAAGTATCCAATCATCAGCCACCTCTTGTGCTTCGTTTAATGATTCATACTCTCCTATTACTGAGCCACCTACCCATACTATATAGTTATATTCTTTCATCTTCGCTCTCCCCATTCTTTGCATAAGGGTACAACTCAGAAAAGTATACCTCGGCTGTAACAAACGCACCACAACCCTCAGTCCTATCTTCTACTTCCTGTAGTGCTAATTCTTTTGCTTGTTCCTCGTTCTCAGCATCTATAAAAGTGTAGACTGAACGTGTTATATATATTCCTACGTGATATTCTTTCATATTATTCTCCTTCTGTTTTTATTAGTTTTTTTATATTCCTTCTTCCTATCCTTAAATACTTTAGACTTAAAAATAGGAGTCCGTACTGAATGCAATATTTTATTCTTTACTGACATAACAAGTGTTATGTACTCTAGTCTATTAAGTCAAAATACGCTTCAGGATTATTATCTATGAACCATTCTTTACCCTTGTAGAATTCATCATATAATCCCATTGCATAGCTCCCCATTGTGACATCATATACCGCCACTTCAGTGGGTGTTAATGTCACCTGTACACCGCTATATGGATTAGATACCACTACCGGCTCAGAATCTAATATCTGAATGTCTTTAAATGGTATTGTGGTGTATTCCTTTGTATCTTTGTATTCTGTATTTTTAATCATATCTTATTTACTCCTCTATCTCTGATAATTCAACTAATATTTTATATTTAAGGGGATTATATATCTGTTTCCCTTTATTGTCTAGCACATAGACATCATCTATTTGATAATATTCTATTCGCTCATCACTAAAATAATAGTCTATTAGGTCATCTAGTGTTAAACTTATAACCTCCTCTTTGTACTCCATCATTAATTTACTACTCATTATATTTTCTCCCTGTTACTGTTAAGGTGCTACAATCAATAATATATACACCGTTGTCCCAATTATCGCAATCCAATTCACCGCATAAACCTACACCAGTAGATAAATTACCATCAAAGAAGTTGCCTATATACTGAATTAAACGGGCTTTAGAATAAGACACATCGCCTAATCTCTCCCCCATAATTTCTCTTGTAGATTTTAAGAAACCCTCTACAGATTCCTCTCCACCATTCCAGTGTACATAAATACCCACTGCATTCTTACTGAATCTTTGTTTTTTATTGTCTCTCAGACATAATACTGCTCTATTACCCATCTTATTTTCTCCTTTTAGTATAAATAAATATAGTCAACTGCGTCGCTCAATAATTGATTATACTCTTCTTGTGTTATTATATCAAGCTTTTTTAAAATATTTATATTATCCTCTGATGTCTCCACTTCTACCTCATCACCTGACTCAATATCTCTATAGCTATAAATCACATCGTTATCGTCCAACTGGTTTTTTGTTTTATTTAAGCTCTGTGTTTCTATAAATACCGTTTTATAAATAAACATTATTTTTTCTCCTGTGATAGTGTTTTAATTATTTTATATTCTCTAAGCTGGTTCTCTTCTATTAATTTTATAAGCAAATCCAGTGTGTCCGTTGCAAAATCGGGAACGTTCGTCTCTTTTTCTACTGCCTTTGCAATTTTATACATCGCCCTGTGCTGTGTTTTTAATAAATCCAGCTGTTTATTTGTAAATAATTCCATATTGTACCGCTCCTTTGTTGTTTTAATAATTGTATTATATACTATTTAATGAGACAGATAAGATATATTTTTAATATCTTTGTTCCAGCAGTCTCTACAGTCTCCACACTGGCCCTGTGTCTCAAAACTTCTACAGGTGGCCACTTCTGCATTAGTGGTTACAGTGCTCGTATTTGAGTATATAGGGGGTTTACCATCAATCATAGCCCCTGATAACCTTATGACTAAATTAGCTGGTATATGGCCCTTGTACTGCTTTATTAATTTAGACTCTTTAGTGGGTAACCAGTGTCTAGTCTGTGGTGTGGCCTTAACCACCTCTAAAATCTTTTCAAAGTGTTTAAGGTCCTGTATGTCTCCACTATCGTGCCATCTGAATACACCGGCCTCTACAATATCCTTTTTATTATTAATAAGGTATACCATAGCATTAACCCAGTCCGGATTGTTAATACTGTCCAGCCTTTTATATTGTACTTCTACTATTTTAGGATATCTCACGTAATTACCCTTTAAGGCATAACAGGTACTACACACACTCCCTTTTATTTTTCTCAACTGCTGGCCTTTATTACAGGCACTGGCAGGTATTGAATAACTACTAGAAGGCATTTTACTGGTACTGGTTAAGCCAGCCACTATCGCAGTGGCCTGTTTAATTGTTTTAATATTCTGTGTTAAGTTATTGATTAACATATTATTTTCTCCTTGTTATATTTTATAAGCCATCACTGTCATACTGTCGTATGGCTCCATAAACCAGCCTCTGGCCTGTAAAAATTCATTCATAGGTGAAGGTTCCATAGTCTCTATACCACCCCACGGGCTGTATACTGTCTCTTCTTGTTCATACATACCTTTTAGCCATATATAATCATTATCCTCAACGTTACCTGTCCACTCCGAACCGTCCACGGCCTTTAATCCTTTAAACCTTTTATTTAACTGTTTAATCACTGTCTGTGCTTTTGCTATCTGTCTCATATTTACTACTCCTTTGTTGTTAAAATACTACACACAGCCTTTGTGCTGGTGTATGGTGATAATTATACACACATTATTTTAAATAGGTGGGTTTATTATGAATTAATTTATACATACTCTACAC
>Ga0233415_10001371_pt1 | contig 10582 bp, 17 predicted proteins | sample Na_anoxic_12_MG_FD_188631 | JGI IMG/M metagenome (GOLD analysis project Ga0233415, IMG submission 188631) | Seawater microbial communities from Saanich Inlet, British Columbia, Canada - Na_anoxic_12_MG | ecosystem: Environmental > Aquatic > Marine > Inlet | place: Canada: British Columbia...
AGCCAACCAAGAGGGAGACAGTGGAGGAGGTAATGGCATCTATGCCCCTGATCCATTCATATGCAAAGGATGAGGACGACCGGATTCCATCAGACCCAGAGGGGTATTTTAATGATATGTTGGATTTTTATGATAGGCTCAAAGCAGCCCAGGACAGAGAAGATGGTTGATACCTCAAAGATAGAGCGCATCCCCCCTGAACACTGGCGCAATGATCATTTATCAATAGCTAAATTTTACGGGGGTATAAGGATCCATGGGACTATGTATTTAATTGACGAAAATGGATGGCTAGTCAGAGAGGATATTCTAAAAAAAGAGAAGGATGAGGCCAGTAAGGAACGCAAGGAGAAGATTAAGGAGAGTAAAAAAAATCAATATAACCTATTCGGGGAGGAGACATGAAAGGCAAAGCTCTAGGAGTAGCAACAAAAGGCTGGTATGATAATTATGACGATATATTCTGTCCAGGATGTAGAGAGATAAGGGAATATTTCATAGAGCATAAGAACGCCAGGTCATGTAAGTGCGAGGACTGCAAAAGGACTCTTTTAAACCTTAAGCATAAGACACCAGAGGAGGGATAATATGGAGTGCAAAAAATACCAGATACATTTCATTGATAATGAGGGCAGGCTTCACATGAAAAGAATAGAAGATATTCCCCCATCAGTCGGGGATGAGATAAGAGTTGGTGGAGAAAGTAATGAAAGATATTGCAAGATAACGCAGAGGGTTTGGGTTTATGATGAGCCTGAATCCCCATTCAACAGGGTTAATGTGGGAATCGAGAGTATAAAGTCAGAGGAGGGGTAGAATGCCGGATATCACAATGTGCACTATGTTCAAGTCAATATTTGAGGCCACCCATGGGTAATATACTAATAGAAAAAACTGATAAGCTATTTAAAGCTTTAGGGTATGAGGTGGGTAATGTTGAGCGGTGGGTGCATCAGTGCAAGCGTAAATTTGATTTATTTGGTATAATAGATAGGATCGGCATATCAGACCAAGACACCGTGGGTATACAGGTCTGCAAGGATGACTTTGCAGCGCATGATAAAAAGATCCTGAATAGTGAGTACGGGCCTAAATGGTGTCGTGGTGGGCGTAGACTGATATTGATAGGCTGGACTCTTCAGAAGGTGAAAAGAGGCGGTAAGGCTATGGTATATAAACCCAGGATCAAGGAATATACACAGGAGGATTTTAAATAATGGAAAGGATGATACAGATACCAGAAAAAGCATGGATGGATATACAAAGGATTTTACACGAACTGACTGAACAGGTAGCAGATGCAGTCAAGGTTGGGGTAGATAATGATGCCATTAGAAAGCAGAGAGCTGCGATACATGAGATGCAGAAACCAGAGAAACACAGGCAGAGTTACCCGTGATGTTCCCTAAATCCATAAGGTGGGAGAGTGAAGAATATAGAGCCTTTGTAAGGTCAAAGCCATGCCTTAACTGTGGCAAGTCTTCACAATTCCACCATGAGCCTTTCAATAATGGAGGAATGGGTACAAAGTGTTCAGATTCTCAAGGTTTGAATTTGTGCCATGAATGCCACATAGAAGGGAGACATCGGCAGGGGTTTAGCTGGTACGAAGATAATAATATTGACCCAAAGATGGAGATAATCAAATTACTTACTGAATTTTTGAATGAAAAGGAGATAGAATGAAACACATACCATATGAAAACGGAATCCACCAGGAAAGACCAGAGGACCCAGTAGCCGAAGTTGCAGAGATAACTGAAGAGATGTGGAGGAAGGAAAGAGAGACAGCATGGGAAGAAAACGACATATACATATCAGGCGTAAGGGGGAAAGACCATGAAGAGACTTAATCTTTATTTAATCGTGTTATTAGTATGTGCATCCATCTTACTGGCAAAAGAGTCAAAGGACACCAAAGAGCAGGTAGCAATACTAGTAGATATCATAGAGTCGAATAAGGTGGTGATTAACGAAGCAAGGGAAAGGGTGCGAGACTTAGAGATAACAGTATATGGGCCAGAAGTGGGCATGTACCATGAGGGGGACACCCATTAGAAAGGTGTTGACAGAACAAAATATTAATTATATCCTGACCTTATACACTATTGTTACACCACTCTCTCCCCTGGCCTCATCATTAACGTGGTGAGGCCTTTTTTATGGATGGCACTTATAGCGATTAAAGAGGCAAAGAAGCAGGTATATTTCACTAAGAAATTCAAGGACATGGGCTAAATGGCGAAAAAGAAACTCACAGAGAAGCAGAAGATGTTTGTCAAAGAGTATCTTATTGACCTCAATGCAACACAGGCAGCAATACGGGCAGAGTACAGCGAGAAGACTGCATATTCAATAGGCCAAGAAAACCTGAAAAAACCTGATATACAAGAAGCGATACAAGAGGCAATGAACGAAAGATCCGATAAGGTAGAGATAAGGGCCGAGGATGTACTGGCAGGAATAAAGAAACTAACTAAACTAGTAGCCGACCCAATTAATGAAGAATTCAACGCTACAGCCGGATTTAAGGGTTATGAGCTACTAGGGAAACATCTCAAGCTATTCACTGAGAAAGTTGAGCATACAGGTAAAGACGGACAGGATATAAACACCTCAGAGGAAGTGCTGAGGCGTTTCGCTTTTATGTTACGGAATAAAGAAGAGGATACTCAGGGCGGCTGATATCCCATAGTAAAATATTGAATCTATCAGAAAGAGGACCAACGACATGGCAAAAGAAATACTGACATCACTACATGGGCGCGAGATTGGGCTAGACAGCGACAGGAATTTGATTGTAGGAGGTAAGCAGGTCACGGATAAGTCCGCAGCAGTGGGCGCCAAAAACGGAACTACTGTGGTGGAAACTGCACTTGTGGACGGACCTGTAAGAAAGGTCAAATTAACTTGCACTGCTACTCCTATTGTGTTTGCTGATGATGCAGGAACTGCACAGTATGGAGGGGTTAAAGTTTATGACTTTCCCGCAGGGCTCTTGCTTTTCTTTGGTGCTGTTATTGATGGATCTCTTACACTGACTGAGTCGGCTTGGATTGACACCTTTGATGGTGATGTTGCTTTGGGTACAGTTACGGCTGCTACTGGGGCAGACCTTGTTTCGACTGAAGCGGATCTCATGGTCAGTAACGCTCTGACTCAGGCAGCTACACAGGTCGCCAATTGTGATGCACAGTCCAGCGCAACTCAGGTGACAGAGTCAGCAGCTCTTTGGTCTGATGGTACAGCTACAGCAAAAGACATGTTTCTGAATTATGTTATTGATGACAATGTAGCGCATGCCGCTGGGAACGGCACATTTACCGGAACTATTGAGTTCGCGTATATGATCCTGGGTGATAATTAATCATAAATAGGGCTGGTTCTCACATGGGGACCAGCCCCTTACCATTCGGAGCCCACATGTCAACGATTAAAAAGATTAAAAAGGCGTTAGACAATATTAGTGTAAAGTATCCGAAGGATGCCAAGAAAGATGAGCTTGAGGCTTTACTGATTGACGATGTTAAGTTGCCAGAGCCAGAGAGCAAAGAGGTAGATGTTACACAGGTAAAAGAGGAAGAAAGTCAAGAGTACATTGACCCTAACTGGGAAACTAAATAATCTATGCTGGACGAACTTTTAAATAGGTTCAACGGCCTATCCTCTGAAGACCAGGCCGATTTAACAGAAACAGTGATCGAAGAGACCAAGGGGGTAAGGTGGATACCTAACCCTGGGCCTCAGACCGATGCACATTTTTGTCTAGCTGATGTCCTTTTATATGGCGGTGCAGGTGGGGGCGGCAAGTCTGACCTTGGGTTAGGGTTAGCTACTACTAAACATCAAAGATCGCTAGTTATGCGTAGGAAATACACAGACCTCTCTTTTTTGACGGACCGAACCATAGAGATAATGGGAGGCAAGAAAGGTTTCAACGGATCCGCTCCCCCACGGTTTGATCTTGGAGACAATAAATTAATAGAGTTTGGAGCGGCACAAACGGTAGGAGATGAGCTATCTTGGATGGGTAGACCTCATGACCTTCTGTATATAGATGAGGCGGCTCACTTTGCGGAGACTCAGGTCAGAGCTTTAATGGGTTGGGTTAGATCTACGGTAAAAGGACAAAGGGTGCGGGTCGTTCTAGGTAGTAACCCTCCTTTATCTGATGAGGGCGTGTGGATGTTTAAAATGTTTGCACCATGGCTTGACCCTGCCTTTCCAAACCCGGCAGAGTACGGAGAATTACGCTGGTGTTGTGTTGATGATGATGACAAAGACATCTGGGTTGATGGGCCTGGAAAACATGAGATAGATGGTAGATCAGTCTTAGCTATGTCCAGAACTTTTATTCCTGCCAAACTTACAGACAATCCTTTCCAAAACACTCCAGAGTATAGAGCTCAACAGGACGGACTCCCAAAATATCTTAGAGATGCTATTAGAGATGGAAACTTCCTATCTGTGCGCAAGGACCATGATCTGCAGCTTATACCGACAGACTGGATACAGGACGCAATGGATAGGTGGAAACCTACACCGCCCGAAGGCATACCGATGTGTGCAATGGGAGTTGACCTTACCGGCATGGGTAGCGACACAGGGGGTGGAAAGCAGGACAATTTTGTGATAGCATCTAGGCATGATGGGTATTATAATGAGCTTGTAGTTACCAAAGCACAAGACGCCAAGATGGGCAAGGATAAAGCTGGAAAGATAACTAAGCATAGAAGGGATGGAGCCGCAATCATACTTGATATGGGGGGCGGTTATGGCGATTCAACATACGAGCATCTTGAAAATAATGGCATTGAGGCGATCAAATACAAGGGTGCAGCCAAGAGTGCAGCACGTACCAAGGCTAGTAAGATACCTTTTAATAATAAGCGAGCAGAAACATACTACAGGTTTATGGAAGACCTTGACCCTGGGCAGCCTGGGGGAAGTAAGATAACACTCCCTAATGATCCTTTTTTGATGGCCGACCTTTGTAGTATCAGATTTGACAAGAACAACAGCGATCTGAATATGATTAAGCTGGAGACAAAGAAAGACCTTACTGCACGACTAGGAAGATCAACGGACTACAGTGACCCTGTGGTAATGGCCTGGACGGGCGGTGGTAAAATAGCAACGCATTATCAGGTGTGGAATAAAAGAAACAGCGCGCATCAGGTCGTTAAAAGTAAAAGAGCAAATAATCGAGGTAAAAGGAGATAAAAAGCAATGAGCGGATGGAAAACAGATAAGCAGGAAGCAGAAGAAAAAGCCCAGAGAGCGGCAGAGGAAAGAGCAAGGGCGGCAGACAAGGCGCTTAGTGACATGGAAAAGCTCGCCGAAATACCTCTTCCAGATGACGCCGCAGCAGAGAAGGCACGAAAAAGATCGTTGGCGAAACAGCAAGCGCGCGGAGGAAGGGCGTCAACAATACTTAGCACATCGGATAAGTTGGGTTAATAACTTACGAGAGGTAAGACCGTGGGAAAAATTGAAATGTTGAAAAAGCAAGGGGATGCACTGTTTGATCAACGTGGCAACCTAATGTCGTTATGGCAGGAGATCGCTGATAACTTTTACCCTGAAAGGGCAGATTTTACCGTGACACGTGAGCTAGGAGTAGAGTTCGCTGAGAACCTTGATACGAGTTACCCTATTCTGGCCCGTAGAGATCTTGGCAATCAAATCGGAGGTATGCTAAGACCGACCAATAAAGAATGGTTCAAAATCATTAAAAGGTATGGGAATAATGTAGATACAGCTGCCCAGCAATGGCTGGAACGTGCATCTAAGATCCAGAAAAGGGCTATGTATGACCCCATTGCAATGCTTACCAGGGCAACAAAAGAGGCTGATCATGACTGGGCAGCGTTTGGACAGGCTGTACTATCTTCTACGATGAACTACCGAGATAATGCACTTTTACATCGGTGCTGGCACCTGCGGGACGTAGCCTGGAAAGAGGACTTTACAGGTCGGATTGGGACTATTTACCGGCGTTGGAAGCCAGACTCTTTAACGCTGAGTCAGATATTCGGCAATGAGAACAGGAACCAACCGGCAAAAAGATTCGGTATCCATAGAAAAGTGAAAGAGAGCTTAAAGAAGGATCCATACAAAGAGGTTAATGTTTACCATTGCGAGGTCCCAGCGGACACATACGGATGCAATGAAGGCGAAGACGGAGAATGGGGAGATTCTCCACTGGTTAGTGTCTATTATGATGTGGATAATAACCATATCATGGAAGAGGTGGGGATAAGAGAAAGTGAATATATTATACCCAGATGGCAAACGGTGTCAGGCAGTCAATACGCATTCTCCCCAGCTGCAACAGCGGCACTGCCGGACGCTAGACTGCTCCAGGCAGTGGCAAGCGTTTTATTGGATGCAAGCGAAAAGATCATTGACCCTCCCATGGTAGCAGTACAGGAAGCCATAAGATCTGATATCAGCATATACGCTGGTGGAATAACTTGGGTGGATGCTGATTATGATGAGAGATTAGGAGAGGTCTTAAGGGAAATGAGGCAAGGCGGGAGCCTTCCTGTGGGATTCGAAATGCAGGGAGACACCAGAAACATGATTACAGAGGCATTCTTTTTGAATAAGCTTGGCCTTCCACCTCCAATATCAGGAATGACAGCGTACGAAGCGTCTGAGCGTGTGGGGGAGTACATCCGGCAGGCGTTACCGCTCTTTGAGCCAATGGAAACGGAATATAACGCGGCCTTGTGTGAAAAGGATTTCAATATATTGATGGCTAACGGGGCGTTTGGACCTCCGCAATCAATGCCTGAATCTCTTCACGGCAGCGATATAAGCTTTCAATTTGAGTCCCCAATGAGAGACGCTGCAGAAAGAGTCAAGGGTCAACAGTTTGCAGAGACCAGAGATTTATTGCAGGCCGCAATGGAGCTAGACCCTTCAGCAGCTTACGTGATTAACCCTGTGATTGCATTAAGGGAAGCCCTAGAAGGTATTGGGTCACCGGCTAACTGGAGGAGATCAGATCAGGAAGTACAAACCATGCAAGCCAGAGACGCCCAGGCCGCTCAAGCACAGCAGATGCTGGATATGGCGCAGCAGGGCGCAGACGTAGCTAAAACGGCTGTGGATGCTGGGATAGAGGAGATCATATAAAATGGCAGGTACCGTAGAAGAGGAAAGGGTTAACGGTCACTTGATGACCACCATTAAGCTCACTTGTGTGGCAGATGTGGGAGACGGGTCTTTCCCTAATACTGAAATAACGGCACTCAGGGAATGGTTCTTGTACTCCATGGAGACTGTCACGCCAGGAACGGCACCCACTGCCAACTATGATATAGAACTCCAATCATCACACGGAACGGACCTACTGGGCGGTAACGGAGCAGACAGGGCGGCTGCAGGAAACGAGATCGCATATCCTGTAACAGCACCGACAATGGTAGACGGCACGCTGACACAGGTGATCAGTAATAACAGTGTCAATTCAGCAACCATTACAATCATATACCAGTTCGTGAGGTGATAAGATGTTAGACATCGAGGAGATTACCAACTCAGACGCAGTACTTAGGAAGATAGCGAATCCTGACGACGATTTAATATTTGATGTGGGTTTTTTTCGTTTATTTAACGCAGATACAGGGGAAGCGACGGACCTGTATATCGTGTTCAACTCGGCGAACGATAAGACCAAAGAGGTCGCGATCGATAGTGGTGACGAGGCGGACATAGAGACGCTTATATCCTACAGCAGTAGTTTTCGTAAGGCGTTCATAAATTACGAGGATTACGAAAAGGGTACAGCAAAGGTTTTCGGGGACGCTCTCCACGTAAGCTCTGAACTAATTGAGAAGTACGACGCTTACTTAACATCGAGTTAATAATATGGCAATACAAACCAGGGTAGTTACTGACGATCAAACCACCGTTTTCAGCATGTCGGCTGGTGTAGATCGTTTCGCTCTGATGGATGAAGGCTGCGCAGGTAACGACGGCGACACCACGTATTGTTATTACTCGGCAGTCAAAGCTAGTCAGGATTGTGGTTTTACCGCGTTTGATATCTCATCTAGTGCAATTGATAAAGTTACTGTTTGTTGCACGATGCGTGATGAGGGTACGACAGTCGGTGTCAAACTTTTAATGTATGTAGGACCAGACGCCCCTACCAGATATTCGGGTGGAGTCATAAACACTACGAGTTCATACGTTACGTATGAGTTTGATCAGCTGACAAACCCTGTTGACGGATTTGACTGGGAAGAGGACGAGGTGGAGGGCGGCGGAACAAACCCTCTACAATATATCGGGATTAGGCACAACGAAGAATCAGCCAACATAGTAAGGTATACGGCGCTGGAATGTTCAGTTACATATACAGAAGCGGGTGCAGGTAACCCCTGGAATTATTACGCGCAACAATAGGAGAATATAGATGCCAGATTTATGGATGGATGTAGATACAGCATTAAGTGAAGTACCTGTGAATGTATGTCCATTGATTGACGACACTGACTTTAAGACCCGCGAGGAGTCAGTAGTATATAATCAGGCCGGATTAGACCTTGTATGGAATTTCATAACAACGGCGGGAGCTTTTACGCAAACTGCTGTAACACCCACAACATCAGGTGTTTATGATTGGACAAACCAGCTTAATGGGATGTACTCAATTGAGATTCCCGCCTCTGCTGGTGGCTCTATAAATAACGATACTGAAGGGATGGGGTGGTTTTCTGGGTTCGCTACTGGGGTATTGCCTTGGAGAGGTCCTACTATTGGGTTTAGGGCCGCAGGGATCAATAACCTTTTGATCGATAGCGCGTACAGCACAACCAGAGGACTCGTGGGAACAGCACTACCGGCAGCGGCAGCAGACGCAGCAGGGGGTGTGCCCATATCTGACTTAGGAGGTCTTGACCTAGATTCAAAGCTGGCGAACACCAACGAAATTACAGCAGCAAGGATGGGAGCTTTAACAGATTGGATCAACGGTGGTAGACTGGATTTAATCCTTGATATTATAGCGGCCGACACAACCACTGACATCCCTGGCCTTATTGCCACGCTTCAAGCTGACCTTGATCTTATAACGGGTTCAGATGGGGTTACACTTGCCACTGCCCAGGGTCTCTACGCACCGTCAAAGGCTGGTGATCTTATGGGGCTGATAAATAATGCAATAACCAATGGTAAGTATGACGAATCAACAGCTTTTCCGCTCACTGCGGTCAATGGATCAACTCTTACGGAGGCCGGAGGGACCGGAGATCATTTAACGGCTCTAGCTACCTCAACGGCACAGACAACAGCCCAGAATGATCTTGATACAATAACTGGGGCCGATGGTGTAACTCTAGCCACAGCCCAGGCTCTTTATGCGCCTAATGTAGTTGTCCCTGATGCAGCTGGAACGGCACCAACTGCGGCTGAAATTAATACAGAGATGGACACAGCACTAAGCGATATTGGGCTTGACCATCTTGTATCAGCCTCCGTGACAGGAACAGACGTTACAGACGATTCAATTATCGCAAGGCTGGTGAGTGCGTCTGCGACCGCTGATTGGGACGACTTTGACAACCTGGTTGCCTCTCTTCAGGCCATATCCGAAAGTGTGGGGTCTTTGTCGGTAGGATCAGCGGCCATATCTGTAGAAGCTGAGAGTTACACTCTGACCACGGGTACACAGTCAAGCGGTACAGTATCAGATACTGAAACACTCAACGGGGTATCACATCAACATACTGATACCGGCGGGGTAATGGAGCTCTATTATCAACATGATGTTACAGGTGCAGGTATCGCAGTTAATGCCGTTATCCAGGGGTACATCAATGGCTCGAATGATACCGTTGGTATCTATGCCTATGATTGGGGCGGCACTGCGTGGGATCAGGTAGGCGCCATGGTAGGGCAGAATATAAGCACAGTCAATAATTACTCTCTATCACTTTTGACCAGGCACACAGGGACAGGGGCGAATACCGGTAAGGTTAGAATTAGACTGTATGCTGCGAGCGGGTTATCTTCGGCAACTCTTCACGTGGATCAGATATTTGTGTCGTACTCTGTTGTAGCTCAAACTGTTGGGTATGCGGATGGTGCGATCTGGGTAGACACAAATGCGTCAAACACAAACACCGAAATATACGTTGATGGAACAGCCGATAATCCGGTCAGTGCATGGGCGGCGGCTTTAACTCTATCTGTTTCTTTGGGTATAATCCGATTCCATATTATAAATGGTTCAACTATTACCTTTACAGGCAACAGCGACAATTACACCCTGATAGGCAATAACTGGACTTTGGCTCTTGGTGGGCAGTCAGTCGCAGGAGCATACATCCATGGCGCGTCAACCGTGTCCGGTACCGGAACAGGATCAGGAACGATATTTTCTGACTGTAAGCTTGCCAATGGGGTCGGTTTGACCATACCGGATTGTTTTGCTTTTAGATGTGGTATAGCTGGAGACATTGTTTTTACCGCAGCAGGTACATATTATTTTGACCAGTGCTATTCTGGTGTTGCAGGGACATCAACACCTTCTATCGATTTTGGAGCAGCGGTTGCCAATACTAATGTC
>Ga0233415_10001372_pt1 | contig 10579 bp, 4 predicted proteins | sample Na_anoxic_12_MG_FD_188631 | JGI IMG/M metagenome (GOLD analysis project Ga0233415, IMG submission 188631) | Seawater microbial communities from Saanich Inlet, British Columbia, Canada - Na_anoxic_12_MG | ecosystem: Environmental > Aquatic > Marine > Inlet | place: Canada: British Columbia...
TTAGTAGTTTCTGATTGTAAATTTTTAGCCTCTATAAAAGTTGGTGAAAAGTATTTTAAAGCAAAAGAAGTTTCTTTTTCAATACCTCCAGAACCTAATATAGTTCTTTGTATTTTAGCGTTTAATAACTGCGTTTTTGATATTTCTTTTTGATCTACAGTTTGTTCAAAATTACCTTTTTTATACTCTATGTAAGAGTTATATCTATTTCCTAATTTTGTTTTTAAGTATTTATCATAAGCTTCATCATCTTTAAATGAAGGAGACTCTTGAGATTTAAAACCATCGCCTGATTTGTATTCAAATACTTCTACTGAATCCCTGTTTTTTATATCGTTTAAATTGAAATAATCTTCAGCGGATTTTTGTAAAATCTCTTGATCTGGTATATCAAAAAAGCCAGGTTGTTCAAAAAGACTTACTGTTTTTTTAGCTTGCTGCTTAAAATAATCACTCTTAAGGTAATCAATATAATCATACCTACCTGCGTTGTTTCCTAACCCAGAACCTTTAGCTTCTGCAATACTTAATTGTATTTTACCATCTTCAGATCCTGTTTGGTTTTGATAGTCTTTTAAAGATTCTTTATAGTCAATATCCCCTATAGACATTTCTGACTCAAACTCAGGGACAGGAATGTTTAAAGATGAATCTGGAGCCCAGTCATTTTTTATGTAAGTTTCTATTCTAGTAAGCTTTTCGTCTTCAACAGGTTTATTTTCTTTAGTAACCTTGGGGCTTATAAAGTTAATTAACGCAGCTATGTCTTCGGAGGGTTTAAATAGATCTTTTTTTGATTGAAAAGATCCATCTCCAGAATCTAAACTCTCGGATGCTCCCGGGGTTGTTGCTGCAGTCGCATCCTTTTCCGCAACAACTTCTGTCTTTACTTCTTCAGCAGGTTTTTCAGTCACCTCTACTTCTTTGGTTTTTGTTCTACCTTTAAATTCTTGAGCTTTAGCAAATATCTCTTCTTGAGATAACCCAGTGTCTTGTAAAGAAGTTATGTATTCTAGTAATGTCATTTAATTAAATTTATAGGTTATTATCGTCAATAAACTTTTGAGCTTTAGCTCTTTTAGCTTCAGCTAAATCAAACACCGCGGCGTCTGCCTGAACCGTAGGTAATTGGTTCGTAGTAAATTGTTTCAGATAATTATTCATAAAGTATTCTTTATATTTCTTTTCAAATAAAACTTTTTTGTCTTGCGTTAGCGGCAAGTCTTCTGTATAACTCCAAGAGCTAGAACCAGCGTTAGCATTCTGAGCCATCTGATCGTCCTCTTCAACGCTTGTACCTCTAGATATATAAACGTTCCAAGCTGCAACTGCGTCTTGCTCAGAGCTTAATAAACCAGCAACCTCGGCGTTTATAAACGGAGTTACTTTCTTTTCAATTTTATCTAAATCGTATTTAAGTATGTTTCTACCTTTTCCATTACCGATGTCTATGATCTCGTAATCAAAAGAACCATCAGGATTCATAATCACATATTCTTCAGTTATTTTAGCTCCAGCCGAAAGCTCTCCATTTTCACCAATCATATCAGCAGAAAATACACCAACTTCAGTCAATAGTCTTAACATGTCTTTATTGATATCCGGCGTAGGTGCTACAAGTGAAGTGTTAGATTCGTTTAAAGCGTTTAAAGCTGTATTGTTTATAACCAGCGGCTCTTCAAAAGCAGGTCCTATAAAAACTATTTGCTGAGCTCCGTTTGGTAGTAGATCTAAATAAACGTTATAACCGTCAGACTTAGAGAAACCTGGTTTAGCCGTCATTACGCTATTTGCAGCTGTGTACTTAAAATTATTATTAGGATCAAAGTTTGGATCATCAGTTGTACTTAACTCAGCTAAAAGTGAAGATAAAAAGTCTAAAGATAACTGTGGGGCTTCCTGTAGATGCTTTATCTCGGCCAGCTCAAGAGTACAGGCTTCATCTTGACATTTATTAGAGTCTATAGCTAGCTTTAGTTTTGCGTAAACTCTACCAGTGTTTCTATAAGCGTTTTCTAAAAGCCGAAAATTATAGTCACTAGTGCTTGATGTAAAACCTTGATTGTAAGCTATAGCATCACTCTCGTTGAACTGCTGTAAAAAAAGGTTTCTATTTAAGTTGTTTTCCATTTTTTTATTTTTACGCGTTTAACATTCCACCACCAATTGAAGCCATAGATCCAAACATACCTGTTATAGCGCCTGTTTGATCTGCTTTAGCTTGCGCCTGTGCTTGAGCTGCACCCATCATTTCAGAATAAGTCCTATCTATTTGTTGCTGTTCTCTACTTTCAGTAGCGCCAAAAACAAATTGTTTACCCATAGCTTGTGCTTGTTGAATTCTTTGCTCTTCAGCTATTCTTTGTTGTTGAGCTCTTTGTTCTCCAGCTGCTGCTTTGTCTTGATTAGATTTTTCCTGCTGCTCTATACTAGCCGCGACACCTTTCTTAGATCTTAAAGCTGCTTGAGCTAAAGCTGTAGCACCACCGGCACTCGCGCCAGTAGCTCTCATAGTGTCTAATGTATTAGCTAGCGAAACATCAGCCTCTTCAATTTTAATTTCAGCGGCTTTAGTAGCTACTCCTAAATTAGCGAAAGGGTTTGAAATCATACCACTTAAGCTTTCAACATCACCATATGGGTTTATCACTTCCTGTCTGTTTCTTTCTAAACTACTTAATTTAGCTCCCAGACGAGCTTTTTCAGCTGCTGCTCTTGCTGCTGCTTTTTTTGCAGATGAAGCTGCAAAAACCCCACCGATTAACGAAGATCCCAGCCCTATAACTGCTCCTGGCCCCATATCTTTATATTTTTATTATTAATATCCATTATTTATATTGTAAGTTGTGTTAACGCTGAAAAGTTGTTTTTCACCTCCACGATTAGTTACTGAATCAGTCGTCATAGTAGCGTTTATGTAAAATCCTTTTATACCAGCTATATCGTTACTAAAATTCACTTCACCTGGGTTAGCTCCTGAAGAATTTTTTAAATTAGCGACGTACTTGTTTTCTTTTCTATTAAAACCTTTATAAAATTGATTTATAAAATTAGGTTGAGATGTTCCAAAAATAGTTTGGTAATCTGGCCAATCTACGTTTAAATTAAAATAAAGTAGCGTGTTGACACTTATATTTAAGTTTTGATTTACAACTAATACACCTGTAGCTTGCGTGTAACTAACGACTTTAGTTCCTAAATCTACTCCATTACCAGTTACTCGTGCACCAACTGGAATCATAACATCACTGTTACCTCCAGATCCATATGTACCACTTAAATTCCTTATAACTACACTTGTAGTTGTTGATGCAGCTGCTGATGTAGCTTGTGAATCAATTACTGTATACCTACCTTGGTAGTAGCTATATAAAAAATAAGATGAATCTCTTGTTTCTCGCCAGTTCTGTATTGATGTAGAAAAATCATCTCCAGTTGGATCAGAAGTAGCTGGTCTTTTAATATCCAAGTGCCATCCGTTACTACCTTCGTAAGATATAGTTTGAAAAGACTTAGATTTAACAGGGTTTTCATTAACTACAAAGCTGATTGAGCTAGGGGCTTTTGTCAAATAAAAACTAGACCTAGGAACTTTTTGAGAATAATGTTCGTAAACACCTGATGCATTGCCAAAAATCATTTCCACGTCACCTGTGAATGTATTAGATTCTGATAACTCTAAAGTATTGGTAATTGAATCAAAGCTAACCACGTAACCGATATAAGTCAATGGATCTGGGCATGGTGTAGCTAAACACGCTCTAACAGTGGCTCCAGGTAATATGTTTCCTACTATAGATAGTGGATCTAATTGAAAAACAGACTGAGGCTGAGGCGCATCAGCGTTTCCAGTCGTCGTACCGTAAACTTTTTCACCAACCAAACTTTTTACAGAGTAAAACTTGTTTCTTATACTAAACATTTGATCTGGTTCGTAATCGAAAAAACTAACCCAACCATTATACCTAGAATCATAAGACAATGTGCTATAACCCCTACTAGTATCTAAAATTGGATTTGGTTGTATAGAAGTTACATATTGTTTGTTATGAACATCAAAACCACCCACAACGTACCCCTGACTTATTGAGCTATCTATAGAACTTAATTCTGTTCTAAAAAAGTTTTTCATACCAAAAGAAGATATTTCACTTATACCACTTGCATTTAACTCTAAAATAACATTGTTGTTTTTGTCAGAAAAATATTGATTATAGCCGTAAACTGCAAAGCTTTCTGGATTTTTACTTATACCGTATTCTCCAGCATAAGGTTGTATTGTTCCAATTACTAAATTAGAGCTAGTCACTGCTCCTCCTCCTTCTGCAGAGTAAATAGCATCTTTATCAATCAACGCCCTACTTATTTTCAACTCTTGAAACACGTTTAGATTAGAATCAGAAGCGTATAATTTTTGTATAGATCCGTTAGATGGGTCTGCAGATTTAGTTATATCTTCACCAATTGAAAAAACATTAGTTTTATTTACGCCGGTTCTAGAGTTAAAAGGACCAGAATATATTAATGAATTACTTAAGAAAGAAGCGTTAGCATCTTCTTCTACTATATAAGCTTTAACTCCAAAGTCTACGGAGGTATTATTGTAACCGCCTGTTATCCTAGACTCTTCTATAACCCAGTTATTTTCATCAGTTGTATTAGGAACAACATCATAACCTCCTAAATCTTCAGGTACACCTCTAGATCCATTCCATATAGGCTGTTCTGAAGCATTATTGGTTTTGTGAAGGGTGAAAGTATTAAAGTATTTTATTTCTATTATAGCAGCCATATTTATTTATTATTACTTATTTCTTTATTAAGTTACTACAGCCCAAGTATATTGATCTAACCCAAATTGCTCTGCGTTAGCACTTATATCTAAAACACCACCATTAGCTAACAATATATTTCCAGAACTATCAGCGTACGGAGAGACTCTAGCTGTCATACCAGGCACACAATATCCTGGAGTTCCTAATGGATTAAAATTACATTCAGCTGGCGTAGCATCAACTGCGTATGGATATCCACTTGGAAACGGCCAGACTTGAGAATATCGGCAGCTTATAGATCCGCTAGGACCACCATTATACCATTCATCATAAGCAGCTAACTCGGTACCACCATATTTTAATTGTGTTATATCACCATTTGAATTAGCAAAATCAATTTCTATTACATTGTTTTCATTTGCTATATTAGCAATTAAAGGTCCTATAAAACCAGATGGTGTCCAAGTATTATTATATCCTATAGGCGAATTTGATACTCCACCGTAATAACTCATAAAATAATGGTAACTAGAACTACTAAAAGGTCCATTGTATATATACCAACCCTGAGATTCCAAAGGCCCAGATGCAACGCGGAAATAAGTTATAAATTGAAAAGCAAGGCTTGGAGTCGAAGTGTTATACCAATTTGGATTATATAATGGAGAATTTTCTGGTAAAGAAATATCTCTAGTCAATACAATTTTTTGATAAACATCTGTAACTAAAACACCTGTAGTTATTATTATATCTACTTCATCTGCAAAACTGCTACCTCCAGCATCTTGAACTCGTATTGTCAAATAAAAAGTGTCTGTTGGTATAGTACCGACAGCTGTGTTTGACAACAACCAACTAGCGTTTGTTGCTGTTCCACTTACGTTGGTTTCTGATATAGCAAAATAATTAACTTCTGGCCCATCAACAGATCCTTGTGTTTGAGATATTATAGTGCAATCACCAGCGTTAAAGTTACCTGAAAGAGGCAATGGACTTCCTGTTGGTGGATCTTGAGTGTTTGCACTCCCATTTCTAGCCGATATGTTTGTTATACCTGCTGTAGAGGGTGTTATTGAAAAAGTTTGACCTTGAGTTGGTTGTAAAATATTAGGCGCAACATTCTGTAATGCTACTTCTTCTTCAAAAAATGTTTCTAATCCATTTATAACTGTTCTAAACCTAAAAGTAAAAATTCTAGACAGTTCTGAGTAGTTAAAAAACATTGTGTCAAAATACTCAGTTGTTGTTTCTATATTAAACAAGTTACTTGACGCTACTTGTATTAATGTAAAATAGTTATCAACATTTTCATTTAAACCATTAGTTACACTTGTTATTTCTAAGGTCTCGTCAATTTCTGCAAAAGGAATTATTTGACCAAAATTATCTAACATGCTAAATGGAGATAAAAATATTTCACCACCTTCTTCTAAGCCCTCTGTAAAAGGACTGGGATTTAAACCACTTAAGCTAGCTCCGCCTGACTCAGAGTCTATTATAGCGTTATTTAAGTCAGAAACTAACCCTGATGTTGATGTCTCCCAAAATATATCTAGTAAACTTTCTACAGGCTCTGTTTCATATACAGCTAAATACTGCAAACCAGGTGTAGCGTCATTAACTATAGTTATAGTTTGGTCAGCAGTTATACTAACTGGTTTGTTTACTTTTATTCTAGCGGGATTTGATATAACTAAAGTAGTTCCATTACTTACACTAACAGCGTTGTTTAGCGTGATTTCAGTGTTACCAACATCTATAGCAGTTATAAAAGTACCGGCTGGTATACTATTAGGATCCACTGGGTTATAAACTAAATCACCAACAGCTATGGACTGAGCTGGGTTACCTAGCGTGTTTAGTATTATTTTATTATCTATAGACACAGCTGCAGCTTCAAAAGCAGGTGAATTTGAAATAGGCGATTCTGCAGTAAATCCAGGTGTTTCAATTACTAAATCATCTGGAAATCCAGAACCTAAAACTTTATCACCTGGATTTATAGTTGTAGGATCACCAGCTATGCTAGCTAATCTTATTATATCAGTATTAGTAGATAGCGATGATTGAGCACTAACGGTTTCGTAGTTAGTTGTAGATATTTGACCTATTCGCCTATGTGTACTTACTCTTGCTATTAAAGGGTTTGATTCTAAGTCATAAAACTGAGGAAAGTAATCAGGTCTTGGAGCGTCATCACCTATAGACGTGTAATCAAATAAATCTCTATTTGTTGAAATAGTGGAAACTATATCGTTAAATCTTTCAGGGTAATATTGTCTATTAGAACTACCCAAGTCAGTTGTAGGATCAATTAAATTATCTGTGTTTTCAACTCTACCAAATAATTTTACAGAACTCCTAAACTGTCTTTGCTCTGGACCAACTTCTGATAAATCCCTAGGTACTTTGTTTATATTATCGTTTATTAAAACAAAGTGAGATGTTGATCCAAGTTCTAAAGTAGTATCAGATGGATAAGCAGCCATTATACCTGGTAGGTAAACATTGTAGTATTCTTGCTCCGTTTGTTTTACAACTATTTTATAAGAATACCAACCTAACGGATTGTAATTAACACTTGTATAATCCCCATTGTATAAGCCAGGAGTTCCAGTCGTAGCGTTAAAGGTCGAGCTTACTACTTGATTAAATAGAATTTTAAGAGAATTACCAGGCCATTGAGAAGGAATCACAGAACGATCTATATAAGGAGAATAAATAGTGGAACCGGAAAACGCTCTTGGGGGTGATCCAACTAATATAGTATCTTTATTATTTGATAACACAACAGTGGATGTTCTACCATATCTATCCGACAACACAACACCTACTTGGTAGTTTCTATTAGACTTAACACTATGATTTGGATATTCCACAACACTAGTTGTCTGAGAAGTATTAGAACCTGGTTGAAATAAAACTATATCAGCTGACACTAAATTAGTAACAGCATTAGTTAAAACAACTTCAAAATCACCTGAACCTGGAGGCGTTTCTGTAACAGATACTACTTGCGTGTTTTCTGGTATATTTCCAGTACCTACAACTAAAGATATAAAATCACCAACGTTTGGTGGTATATCGCCTTTACTTATGGTTATAATAGTACCATTATATGGACCACCTGTCACTTGTCCTTCTTCTCTCTTCAAGTCAAAATCTGCTTTAGCAGATGAAGTCACGTTGTAATTTAAAAACTTAGGAGGAGTGTGTTTATTTTGGAAATTAGCATATATTATTCTATTTCCAGAAACTTCTTGAGCTAGAGCTTTTACTGGAATTTTATCATAAACCCTTATAAGATCTGCTTCTGGTAAAGTTTTAAATGGTTTTTTAGATTGATAATTGTAAACAAAATAATCAGGATTGTTTACATTTAAAACAACATTATCTACTAAAGTTTGAGGTAGATCTAAAGTTATTTGTCCCCCAGATGACGGATTATTTGGATTAGTAGGTTCATAAGCTGTTACTTTAGGTTTACCTACTATTCCAAAGCCAGTTATTAAAGAACCTACTTCTATACCTCCTTGTAGATTGTCTATAACAATAGTATCGTCATTTGTAACAGCTCCATTAACCGTGAAACTTCCAGCAGAATTAACTACATCATCTATAGTAATTGTTTCTATAACTTTAACAACTGCTGAATCTGACTCCTTATATAATACGTCTATCTCTTTAAGCTTTAAGCTATCTTGTATATTGTAGTTTTTAAAAGGTAGTGGTATTCTTAAATTTATATCATTAACTTTATTCTTCATAAAAGATACCGTAGTACTTCTATAAGTATCACTTTGATCTTGTACTTCTGATATATTTGGTTTTTTTACGTATAAAAAATAACCGTCTTGCTCTGGTATAAAAGCAGCTTGTGTAAACGGGGCAAATGTAGAATATTCATTATCTTCATATTTAAACCTATAACTAAACCTAGAAAATTTACTTTCTAAAAAGTCAGGATCACCTGCAAAGCCAGAATTGTAATATGGATTAGGGTTTAAAACAATATCACTTAAAGTTGTTAATTCAGGAAAAGCACCTCCTACGATAGTAAATGTCCAAATAGCAGTGGCAGAATTATATGTAGCAGAAGAAAGCGTAGCGCCTGGTATAATTGTTATTTGACCAGTATCAAAAGCTGTATAACCTACTGTTGCAGCTGTTGGGTATTCAGCGCCTGGCAAAACAATGTCTCCAACAAAAGAATTTACATCTACAGTAGTTGTATTACCGCTTATGTCGCTGTTTAAGTTTCCAAAACCACCATTTGGATAGCTTTTTGAAACAACATCCTTAAGCGTGGATTCATAAGCTCCATCTGTAGAAGATAAATAGCTTTCTTCAAAAAGCTCTATACAACTATAAGGACTGTATTTAGCTACAGATATTTGATCTTCCGTGGTGTAATAATTTATATTTGCTTCAGCTTGTTTTAAATTTATAACCCTTGGTTGGTTTCTATTATCTGTCCAAAAAAGAAGAGTTTCTAAAACATTAGAGCCGTATATAGGGTTTTGTCTTGAGAAATTTAAAAACGAACCTTGAACTAAAACTTTAGATGTTTCTGTTTGAGAATTGTATCTTACTATAAAATTACTAGCGTCTGGAGAGTATCTATTGTTTGGAGTGTCGACCCAGTTTGTCCAAAACAAATAAACATCGCTTGTTTCGTTGTTAACGCAGTGGCCAATACAGAACAAATCTTCAACGCCAGTTAGTTCTACAATATCTAAAACTGAAGCATTTCCTAGTATGTTTTCAACGGATCCTACGTTCTCTGACTCAGACGCGCTTACTTGAATGTTTTTTGCTGATCTATATTCTCCACTTGGAATCAAACGAGAATCTAAGTCCTGATTCATTTTAGACTTTAAAAATGTATTTGTAGATTTACCCATTTTATTTTAGTGTTTAATCCATTTAGACTTACCTCTCATTACTTGAGTGATTTCATCAGTTTTAATATTAGATAATCTTATCTTTGCATTTCTTAATTTAGCAGATCTTTCTTTCTTTAGCCTTTGAACTACATACTCTGGTTGATTAGCGCGTGTTGATATTATAGCGTGCAATATGTGCGCGTATAAAGCCTCTTCTGCTAATTTAGGTATTCTAGTGTCTGCATCATATGCTAAACCGTCAGAGATGTACTCTAGTACTATTAGGCGGTTTACTAAATGACTAGAAAAAGACATTTTACCTTCGCGTTCATTTAAGTTAAACCAACCATTCATTTGTGAGTATTGAGGATCTAGTCCATATAGCTCACCATAGTTTCTATAACCAATCCACTCGCCATTTTGATTCCAATTAAAAGCAAAATCATTTATACCAGATAAACCTGCGTTGTCTACTAAATAGTCTTGAGCGTTACCTTTATGCCATCTTTCTTGAGTGATTGATGTACCTTCAATATCTGAACCAAAATTATCTTGTGTAGGTATTCCTTTAGAATCTTGTATTTGAGTATAATAGGGACTAGTTGTTAGGTTGTTTGTAGGGTATATAATATGTTTAACACCTACTTGATCTATCCAAGATGCTCTAACATAATTAACGTAATCTTGCGGTAAAGCTAGTGTTAAGCTTACTGGTATAGTTAGTTCAGCTGATTTAATACTCTTCAATGTATCGTAGCTAAACTCTTGTAAACCTCTTTTAGCAAAAAACAATACATCAGATTTTTTAGCCGTTTGTATTAGCTTACCATCGCCTACATAACCAACCATAAAGTTGTCTATAACGTCATCTAATGTAATGTAAGAATAACTTCCATAATTGTCTTCAACTATTTGGCC
>Ga0233415_10001373_pt1 | contig 10574 bp, 19 predicted proteins | sample Na_anoxic_12_MG_FD_188631 | JGI IMG/M metagenome (GOLD analysis project Ga0233415, IMG submission 188631) | Seawater microbial communities from Saanich Inlet, British Columbia, Canada - Na_anoxic_12_MG | ecosystem: Environmental > Aquatic > Marine > Inlet | place: Canada: British Columbia...
TAGATTCTTTGCCTGCGTTTTTGGGTTTCATGAGATATCCTTTTTTTGATATAAATAGTTTATATCTTTTATTTATTGGGATATCTAAAATGTCTACCGTCAGGTAGGTCGAACCCTATTTCCGGTTCTTCGCCTTCTTCTGGAACCATTTTTAAAGCGTATTCAATTCCTACGGGTTTTCCATTTAATGGTTCCACGCTATCTATGAGGTAATCCAAGTTTCTTAGCTTTGCGTCTAAGGAAAAGTTGGAATAAGTCTACTTTATTGCTCATGTCTTTAACTTTACCAGTTGGAGGATGTGCACATATACACTTAGTAATTATGCATTTATCATATTTACAGTCAGATCCTACTTTATCGCACATAGCGGAAAAGGACGTTTGAGGTTTCATTTTAATTACTTACCCTTATGGTTGGATATTTAGGTTTTATCTTTTCATAACAAGCTGTGCATACATGGTATTTATTAACAATATGTCCATCGGGAGGGCTAAGTAGGATGGCACCCAATTTTATGAGTTCTTCTTTACAGTAATCGCAAATAGGTTTGATAGCCATTTTAAAACCAGTTCCTAAAGAATGGGTAATTATCATCTGACTCAGAATTAACAAATTCTTTTTTAATGCCAGCTATATCTCTTTTTGCGTTTTGTAAAATCTTGAGTACCCTCTTTTCGTAGCTTCTGCGTTTGCGAAATCTTGGTCTCAATGTTTTCATATGTTGAACGGATTCTTCTTTTGTCACACGTCCCGTTTCGACCCAATAATCCCAACACACTTTAACTTCTTTGATTACGGTTTGTTCTGTCTTTTTGGGTTTGGCTGCTTCAATAATATCTTGCAACTTATTTGATATTCGGAACCTTTTCATTTATTCCTCGTCGGTAACTACGAAATATCCTTTAGTGGCACCGTATGCTGAACGATTATCACTTGTTATGGCTATTATGGTATGGGCGGTTTTAAACTTGGCTAATTGAATTCCAAATTCTTGACCCTTTACCCCAAAATAATAAACTCCATGTCCTATACTGACTACGGGGTCGCCTGCTTTAGGGCCGACATTCTTTGGTGTACCGCTTTCACATCCAATGATGATGAATAGGGTTATCAGTATTAGGAAATTTCTCATTTGATGTACTCCTTTGCTTTGTTAAGTGCTTTGTTCTCTGATTCTGCATCACCGACATTATATCGGAATTGTTTTACCATGCAGTTCATATCATCCATTACTTGGATGGTAGAAGTTTTGTTAAATCCTTTCCCGGCTTTACCGCCTGTGGGATTGGCGTATTTTATTCTCATTATAGTTGGTTCCATTCTTCCTCAATCTTTTCAGCTGATAAAAAACCAATACCAGTATGATATATATCTATCCAAGAATCGAAGTCTATGTTTGATGGAAAGTCTCCATATCTTTTTTTAAACTCGTTTTCTGCTTCAATAAGTAATTTTTTATATTTCTCATTTGCTTTTGACAGCCGTAATAATAATTTATTAAATGCGTTATTTGTCATTATTTCTCTTTGCATGTTTTGCTGTGTTCTCCCCAGTATTCTGGTTTTATATTTTCCTTGCATCTAGGACATGGTTCACAGCATGTTATGAAATGCATGGTTGTATTGGTACCATCATGACAGGCACAATCGCATATCTCTTCTTCTTCTTTCTTTGTTCGTGCTATGATTTCCGGCATGGCTTCGTATTTTGCCTTGTATATCTTTTTGGTTTTCTTAACATTGTCGGCTATCCATTTGTACAAGCTATGCATTCCGATATTAAACCAGAAGAACACAATTGGGTATGTGATCGTACAAAGGATTAACAGCAGTAAGGGGACTACATTACTAACGCAATATCCGAAGAGAAGAGTTTGAAAGGCTGCAATCCCCGCCATAACTTTATATTGGGTTTCGCTTTTTACGAATTCATATGAATCGACTACTGCTTCTTTAAACTTAGGAGCTTCCTTTATTATAAAATCCCAAATCTCAGTACATTTGAGTCCGAGGAATATTGCTATACATCTTAAAATTTTCATGTATAATCTATCTCCATTTTTGCGTGATAATATATGCTAAATTCATTTAACCTTTCACCATCAGGGTTAGGTTGAGGTTCAAGTTTAGGTAGGGGTCTGTATTTAGGTTTGGGAGGTGAGGGTCGCGGTATTTCACGAGTTGAATCAATTAGGATGTATCCGTCCATGCCTATTAATTCTCTGTAGTCTGCGTATGGGTGATAATATTTTCCGGCGGTGGGTATGAATAGGATGCGTCCATTAGTGAGAAATACTTCCTTGGTACCTTTGGTAATTTTGACGATTTTGACATCATATTCTGTCAGTATTTGATGTAGCATGTTAAGAATGTGTTCCATCCATTGCATATGGGGAATCATCCATACTATGTATTCATCGGGATTGCATGTAGAGAGTATTCCAGCAGCTTCGTGACAGCTGGCGAATGTTTTCCCAGAGCCGATTGTACGCGGGGTCTTGCCTTCTACGAAAGCGTGGAGTCTATCTATATCAGTTTTCATATTTCTCTGCGTAAATCTTTTTGGCTTTCGTCACGTTGTCTTTTATCCAATCCACAAACACACATAACCCAGCCAAAACCCCCATATTGAAAATCATGGCGAATATGGTGTAAATTATCCATACGAGTGGGAATATGACCAGACACTCTATCCCAGTCATGCCGAGTGGTTCCGCTTGAATAATACAGGTATAGTAATAGATTGCGAATAAAGCAGCTAACGCTTCTATGAACGCAGCCCCTAACATCCATTTGTAAACCGTTTCGAGATCTCTGAATGTTTCCCATAAGAATTTAGTAAATGTATAGAACATGGCTTTCGGTGCTCTGGTAATTATGAGGAAGATACTGTAGAAGATACCTTGGATAATGGCTGTGGATATATTCCAAATCTCTTTACATTTGAGACCGAGGAAGATGATTGATATTCTTAAGAACTTCATTCGTATTTCTCCGCGTATATAACTTTGGTCTTTTCGACGTTATTCATTATCCAATTTCTAATATGTCGGAAAATAAAGAGTACCGCTTTATTGGCAGCTGCACATAAGCCCACAAATATGATTGTATAGAATACCAGTGCTATCACTAATATGGTGTTAACTAGGTATGCATCAGGAACTACTTGGAAATTGGTTGGGTTTGTATGATATATACAGAAGAAGAATATCGTTGTTTGAACGCAACCGATGTCTAAGAGTATGCAGGTTGTTCTGGTGGTTTCTTTAATTATTCTACCGAGTACTTTTGGTAAATCTTTAAGTATTTCTTTGGGAAGCTGGAATAAAAACAAGAGGGATGCCAGTAAGATAGATTCTAATATGAATCTTATTACCGACCAGATCTCTGATACTTTAAGACCGAGGAATATCGCAGTGCATCTTAGTGCTTTCATGATTGATGTCTCTCGTTATAGATTTCCACAGTTTTCCTTGCATTGCTTTGTAGCCATTTTCCTGTTGCATATCCGAGTGCGATAATTCCCTCGTTAAATAGATAACTGGCAGCAATTCCCAATAGATACAACACCATGTATGCAGCTATTATACCTACAGGGCCGACATTTGGATTTGTGTTAAGATATTTCATGGCTAAATATATGAGTCCCATCGATTCTACTGTCGCAACGATAATACTCCATTTAGTTTTTAGTCGGGCACGTTGAGCGTCTTCGTACGCTTCTGAAATTGCTTCTTTCATGGCTACTGGAAAATCTACGAATAATCCTTTTGTGGGTACGTATATTATCCATAGTACGAATAACCAGAGAACGTGTGATATTTCTTTGACTTTGAGAGTCAGGAAGATTTTACTCATTACGAGAGCCTTCATTATTTATACTCCTTGTTGTAGATTTCGATAGCTTTTAATCTGTTAGCGTTGAGCCATTTGAACAGATTTCTTATTGTGATGTAGTAGATACAAAACACAACCATATTGAAAACGAATGCGACGAATGTGAAACCGAATAAACATATTATGGCTCCCATTACAATCTTAATTCTACCCCAGTCTGAGAGGTCGGATATGTAAAGAATATCGTAAGTCAGATATGATACTGCCATGCCGATGGATATAATTAGATTTACCCTTACGAATTTAGGTAATTCTAAGAAAGATTTCAAAATACATTTTGGTGTTTCCACGAAGATTTCTTTTAGACTATCTAAAAATGCTTCTGGGAGAATTGATAATACCAATCCTATTCCTTTCAGGATGGTTTTAAGAATCTTTGGAGTCCCTTTAAAGATGTTGGGGATGAATTTGAAGCCTTTTATTAAAGGGGTTGAAATCTCTTCAAATTTGAGCTGAAGGAAGATTTTTGTGATTATGAGGTATTTCATTTTTTCCTTTTTTGGGTTAAAATGGTCGGGCCTACGGCCAATTTGATTATGAAAAGAATATAAAAAATTATGATGGTTTGTCAAAAGGATTAAAAAAGAAAATCTAGTCTTATAAACTATTAAGGTAAAAGGAACTTAATATGAAGACAGAAGGTGGACAGGGCGGAAAAAAGGGACATTCTAATATGACTCATTGGTCAAAAACTGCAGAAGTTAAGAAAGAAGCCAAGAAAGGTCGTCGTCAGGATGATAAGAAGCTGGCTCGTGATGCTAAGAGCAAGTTTGAGAGCTTTTTAGATAATATGAAGGGTTCCGGCAACGATGTTTTAATCGAGTCTATACGGGCTGGATATAAGGTTTGTATGGAAAGCGAATTAGAGCATACGATAGGCCCTTATTATTACGATTCAAGAGCTGGTAAATATTACAACAAATCTACCGATATGTACGTAGACAATGCTGAAGTGGATAATCAGTTACAGGCACAGCAGAATGCTGTTAAAATAAATAACGAGGTATTAACACAGGCATTTAAGCTTGGATTGATAGATGGTAAAGATTATCAGAGAAATCATTCCCGCGTAACTTGGGATGAGAAAATGAGCGGTAAGATGGATCGTAATGCGAAGGAAAAGGGAATCAGTGTAGTAGAATTATACGAAAAAGCAAAAGAGAGATATAAAGGTTATTTACAAGAATCTGTGGGAAATGACCCGTACGCGGAATTAAGAAGAATCTACAGAACAACCACCAAACCGTATGCAGAGGGAGTTGAAAGCTCTTTAAAAATGTTTGATAGTTTCACTGGTAAGAATATTTCTGAGGATAAGACCGAGGGAGCTGCCCTTGCATCTAATCACATAAGAAAGTCATGGAATACGTATCATGCACAGGCTGAAAAGTTAATAAACACTTTGGCTAATAAATTAATAGAACAATACAATAAATAGCTGATCTGCCATGTGTAGAAACAGTTTGAAAGTCGGATTTGCTACCCGGCTTTTTTTATTGTATATTTATAACAATGCTACGGTAAGTTTTACCCGAAATATGAATTGCACCAGATTAACTACATTCTGGATTCAGCGTTTGATGAAAGCTAGTGCACAGTGGAAGTGGAAATGCTGAAGGATAACTATTCCTTCTTAATGAATCAGCAAAGGCCGTGGGGTAGCATTACCTTTCAATATAAATAACGGGAATTATTCTTGTTAGCCATACATTGTTTTTGGCTAGATAGAATTTAAATCCGTCCCGGCTCATTCCTATAGTATTGATGGTTAGGACTGTTGGGGTTCCGTGTCTTTTCCCGACTCCCGTTGCTGTTTCGACATCAGTTGAAAGATGCACGTATTGTCTGGATTGTGGAGTGATACCGTCTTTAAAAATGGAATTCAATGATTTGTAAGCTGTTCCATGATAGAGTACTTCTGGTGGATCTAATTCTCTTATATCTACTTCCACATCTATTGAGTGACCTTGGGCAGCATAGATTAATCCATTTTCGATTATATATCGTTGTTTGTTATCGTTGGCTACAACATCCTTAAGTTCTTCGATGGTAACTGGCTGTCCGTTATGATTCATTAAGTGGATAAGATTACCGAGTGAGGCTCTGCCTTTATGGTCTAATTTGAGACCGATGACTTCGGGTTTATGTCTCAGGACTAATGAGAGGAATTTACTAAATTTTGTTTTTTCTTTTTTATTCATATCTACGTTCAATATAGAAATTGAATAATATTCTGCAATCGGTTTCTTTGTTCATATCAATTTTTAATATATATTTTCTGTATGTTTAATATCGGTCATTTACGAAACAATGATACAGTTTTATTTTATCCTAAATATCCACTTAGATACCATTCAATAACCAGAGTATTACCAGTGGTTGGGATGTGGTCAACCAATAAAATACACGGGAGTAAACATCAATACAATATGATATTTAAATGGCACGACCGTACAATTAAGCCTAATAGACCTGAATTAATCAAATTGCATAAAAAACACCCAATCATAAATTTTAATTGTGTTGATATTTCAAAGAGTAACGTAAATAAATGTTTTAAGAAAATATTTGGATATGATCAAGAAATAGATCCATTAAGGTATAACGGACTCGCTGTTATCAAATCAGATAAAAATTTCACACATGATGGTAAGATTATAGAATGTCCTATAAATTATCTAATAGATAAAAAAGGTATGGTATATCAAAAATATATAGATACGTTTCGTGATGATCATTTTGTAGACATGAGAATTCCAATTTTTGGGAAAAATATACCATATATCTTATTAAATCATAGATTACCAGAATTCCAATTCGGTGTTACTATGGATAAAATCGATTTAATTATTAATCCCAGAGATATTATATCCGATGATGAATATAATAAGATTATATCTTTTTGTACAGAAATGGGTATTGATTATGGTGAGTTGGATATTTTGCGTGATATACACACAGATAAGTTATACATAGTTGATGCAAATGATACCCCTGCTGGACCGCTTGCTAAATTGAGTGGAGATCAGTTTAAATTGGTTATGAAGAAATCTTTTTATGCTTTTTTGCCGATGATATTAAAATATAAATATAAACGATAAATTATAAACTAAGTCAAACGGAGACAATAATGGGCGGTCCAGTAGTACCAACAACAATTCCAGCAGCAGATATAATAGCATGGTGGCCGGGGGAAGATGGGACTCCAGAAGGTTTAGAAGATATAATAAATGCACAAGATGCTAGTTCAGCCACCGGAATGACTAAAGCCACTGGCTACGTAGGAAATCATTATCTATTTGATGCAACCGCAAATGGTGGCGATGGCGTAAGTGCAGTAATATCGACTAGCACTTTTTTTGATAGAATTTTTACTTCTAAAGAACTTACTATAGAGGGATGGATAGATTTTGATAGTTTACCTAGTGTAGTTACTGGACAACATTTTGGGATAATGAGTCGAGGGACGTGGAATTATGGTGATGGTACTCTAGCGATTGGAACAGAAAGCCAATTTACATTATATGTTGGAGATACTGGTACTTCACGAAGATTGTACTTTTACTTAAATAGAGGCGGTAGTACATACGGTATAAATTTTGTCATGTCTGCTAGTAGCGGAGTGCATCATGTAGCTGCTGTATTGCAGTATAACGGTAGTCAACATAGGGTCATTCTATATTTTGATCTTGTCGCAGAAGCTAGTACATCGTATGTACCAGAAGCTTTAGTTAGTTCTAGTGGTGGTATATTAATAGGTAACATGGAACATACTGATACATCATTTGCTGGTTTTACAGGTGCTTTAGATGAAATGACAATATATGACAAGGCTTTAACACCAGCACAAATAGCTGCAATTGTTGCTCAGGGCAGTGCTGGTAAAACTGGAATAGTTACCTTCTAATATTTAAAGTTTTGTTATAACCGATTTTTTAACCACACGAGGACGAAATTGTACATTATGCACACCTGCTGTAATGGTCTTTTTCATTTTTCTTTTACGATTAGGTTTGAATCTAATATTATTATCAAACATAACTTTTAAGGAACCATCAGTTAGCTGTTTAAAGTTAATGTAATCAGCTTGATTTTCTTCGGTTTCGTAACCTATTGCATTTGCTGGATTGATTAATCCATACCCTGTATAATTATCCTGACCGATGTTATCTACGTCTGTGGTGGTTTTGATAATATGTTGTCTTATCTCTTCTACGGTATTTACGGGGGTGTTTCCGCCTGTTGCTCTATGCTTGGCTATCATGAGTGCTATTAAGCCAGTAACGAACGGAGCAGCCATGGAAGTACCGCTATAGACCTCATAGTTATTCTTTGGTGTACAGCTGAGAATGTTTGAGCCGGGAGCAGCTACATCAATGTTAGAACCGATAGAGCTAAAGCTGGATCTGTTCATATTTTTATTAATGCTGGCAACTGCAATCGTTTCATTGTAAGTTGCGGGGAAATCAAGATATCCTGTATCCCAGCTACTATTACCTGCAGCGCATACTATTGGAATGTTTGCATCATATGCTCGTCTAATAGCGTCGTAGAATTCTTTGAAATCTCCACCACCACCAAGGGACATATTAATTACATCCATTTCGTTTTTAATACACCAGTCAATTGCTTTTATAATATCTTCATACGTTCCTGAACCATAGTCATCGAGCACTGAACAGTTGTATACTTCACAAAGGGGAGCTACCCCTACCATTCCCGCATCATTATCTCTTGCACTTATGATACCAGATACATGCGTTCCATGTCCTTCAACCGGGTAAGCTTTCTTGTAATAATTTATGGTTCGGTTGTTGACGAAATCGCGTCCACCTTTAATATCAATATCAGGATGTCTTAAATCGACAGCTGTATCTACAACAGCAACTTTAACACCTTCTCCTTGAGTTTGGCTCCAGATTTCTGGGAATTTATATTTATTAATCTGCCAACCGAGTGTTTGACTTTCTTGAACGGCTTTAATATCTATGACTTGTTTTGTTACGTTTCCAAAAGAAACTGTCTGGTTGTTCATATCTTCTCCTATTTAAGAAAGTTTATACTTTTTGGTTTTATTTCGGGAAGGTATAATTAAGGTGTTCTATTTAAGATTTAACATCTACAATAACCGAACCACAAGAGCATTTTTGGTTATTATCAAACCATTCTTTAAAATTCTGGATTTTATGATTACATGTTTTACATTGTAGATAAAAATTTTGAGATTTATAAAAATTTTGCGCTGTCTCTTTTTTTCTGTTAATAAAATATTTTTCTTGTGATATATCTTCTCTTCTGTTAATAAAATATTCTTTTACTCTTCTATGCATATTGGGCTTCTCCGTTGCCCATTCATAACAATCGTATTCATTTAATTTTATATCCTGTTCTGGATTAAACTTAAAGTAGGTTAATATCGTTGGACGGTACTTAAAACTTCTGTCATTTATATGACCGTGATAAAAGCTACTGATATTATTTTTGGCGAATCCAACATCTCCATTAACTATATTGGAACATTTTTTTACCCATTTATTATGATGAATTAACATTTCTTCAGATAGAATTTTTTTTAAATGTTCTTCAAGGGATATATGAAAGGTAAAAGCATCCAATATATCACCACCGAAGGCAAAAGCATTCAATGTATCACCTCCCCCAATTATACCTTTATCATATAATTCTATTTTTTCAAATAATTCACTTCTTGCGGCCCACCCAAGTCCCGCTGTAGGAGGGGTTTGTTGTCCCTCTTTGATCGCATCGGTGAATACCCTACACACCATATGATTTTCTAATTCATCTGATATATTTTTTAACCATTCTTTTTCTTCAAATTTTACATCAGCATCTAACCAACAAATCTTTTTATATCCTTTTTCTATTAATTCTTTTATTCCTATGTTAAGCAATCGTTCTTTATGCCATAAAATACTTTTGGAACGTACCTTAATAACATTTGGAATATCGGATATTTCAAAATCATCATCACCTATAGCAAGTTCCACCGTAAGCAGATCGATTTTAGAACCTTCTATGGAGTTATAAAATTTTTTGTAATTAATTAATTTGGTTTTATAGTGACAGGGATTAAAATAACAACATACGACACCCACATCATTTTCATTTGACATTATTTTCCTCATTACAAATTATATATTAATATAAATATAAATTATAATGATTCTAAATCCTTGAGTATTGTTCCTGTATATTTATCGTACTTAATGGTTACCCGCATACCGCCCTTGTCAGCCATTCTAACGTCGGCATCTTCACTCTGGGATAATTTACCCATTATATATTTTGCGGCTTCTTTTGGCCATATAACGAAGGTTAGAACGACATCTGAATTACCGGGTTCATCTTCATCATCGCTTGGGATGAATTCAACATTAACGGGGATGTTTGGGATCACGTAGGAATTATATATTCCGTAATCTTCTTGAATCTCATTTTTAACACTTTCAGGAAGATTAATGTACGGCACTTTTTTTGGTGGGACTGAATTTTCAAAACAGGCTTTAAAACCTTTTTGAATGGATTCAATAATTACGGAGTTATCTTCGTTTTTGAACGATTCTATGAATTTCTGAAATTGGGTATGCATGTCATAAGTTTATATGATATGCTATTTTTATTAATTCTTATCGAAATCTTTATTGAACTCGTATTCG
>Ga0233415_10001377_pt1 | contig 10554 bp, 8 predicted proteins | sample Na_anoxic_12_MG_FD_188631 | JGI IMG/M metagenome (GOLD analysis project Ga0233415, IMG submission 188631) | Seawater microbial communities from Saanich Inlet, British Columbia, Canada - Na_anoxic_12_MG | ecosystem: Environmental > Aquatic > Marine > Inlet | place: Canada: British Columbia...
TAACCATTCCTTAACACCAAATGTTGATTATATAACCCATACCGAATTAGATATATTTGAATTTATCTCATTTAAGAAAATAAAAAAGGGTGAGGAGTTATTTATAAAATATGATAAGAACCCAGTGTTTATTAAAAAGATAATTTAATTATAAAAAATCTTAATATTTATAATTATGAACATAACAACTGGTCAAACCGTATATGAATTAGTAAGGTCATTTAATCCTACGACAAATAATCCCGTAACTCCTGCATCATTTTCTTCTGTAGTATATAGTGATGGGGCAATTAATACTGGGACTACCGTTACAGCATCTTTAACTGATGCTTCTGAAGGTATATATACCATGTCATGGTCAGCGTCAACTTTAGGGACTTATCAAATTAATATAGAAAACACTACAACTAGCGTTGTTTATGTTTCAGAAATATACATGGTTAAAACTGAGGCAGAAGTAAGTGGTTCTGCAATAGTTTATGTTGGAGTGTAATTTGTATTTATAATAAATATTATTTATATTGCCAGATTCATGGCAATAACATTACAAAGAGTATTATTACTAGAAAAGGAAGGACATTATTCTTTTATAAATTGTTCCACTATAAATATTATTGATGGAACTAAAATAGAATCAAGAGATAATATAGTTTGTAAAATGTTACAAGAGCCTACAACTACTATTGAAAGTAAAGAAAGAAATATAGGAAATGGGATTATTCAACATTATGCTGGCCGCATAAAATATAATGAATTACAGTGTACAGCAGATATGTCAAAAAATAATCTTGATTTTTTAGAAAAATTAATACCAACACCAGAAGGGCGTCTTTATAAAAAGGATTTAATTATTAGATTTTATGATAAAAATAATTTAAAAAAATCTTTTTATATACTTGGAGCTTTTATATCTACTTTAGGGTTTGACAATAGATTTATTTCTTTTACAGTTTCAATAGATTCGTTTATGATGGTGGTTTTGTGAGATTTATTCTATATTAGATAATAGTTTATTTTTTGTTTATATTATTTATATTGTTTAAGTGAATATAACATTTAAGTCAATATACAAATTAGTATTTCGAAGAAGACATTTATTAATTGAAAAATTAAAATCAGATTATTATAAAATTTGGAAAAATCATATAATTTTAGAATTCGGTTCATCTACATTTTTAGCAACAACAGATTATTTTTCACTGTCTAACATATATGCTAATAAAGGGGAATATTTTAGTGTAAAATTAATAATAAAAGAAAATATTGGCCTTTCAGATGGAAAAGAATTCTTAGATTGGATTGATAGTTTTTATGATGAAAAAAATAATTATTATAGATTTAATATATATGATAAATCTTCTAAAGATATAAATTTTTATTCTATAAGTAAATCTATGAAGAAACTTAAAAAATTTCAAGCTATATCATGTGTTGTAAAAAATCCATTATTTTTTGAAGGAAAAAATAATATACCTCAATTTGGAGTTACCATATCAACATCTAATCAAATAAGAGAGTCTTTTATGTGTTGATAATATATTTATTGCCTATTTATTGTTATAAGTAACAATCAAATATGGATAACAATAATCTTATTGAAGAATATATAAAATGTTTACAAGACCCTGTTTATTACGCAAATAATTATGGCTATGTTTTTGATATGGAAAAACAGCATATAAGTAAAATGACATGTTTTCCATATCAAGAAGAGTGTCTTAGAACTTTTAATGATAATCAAAATTCCATAGTTCTTAAATCAAGACAAATGGGACTTTCTGTTATTTCTGCATTATATGTTTCTTGGAGACTTATTTTTTGTGAAGATGAGAGAATATTAGTTGTTGCCGACAATGGAAATGGGGCGGTAAGATTTTTAAATACTGTAAGGCAATTTTTAGATAGATTACCAGAATGGATATTGCCAAATGAAAGACTTATAAATAACACAAAGCAAATTAGTTTTTCCAATGGTTCTTGGGTAAAAGCTGTAGCCAGTAGTAAACAAGCAGGAAGAGGAGAGTCTTTAACTTGTTTAATATTAGATGAAACAGCATTTATAGAACATGCTCAAGATATTTGGATGGGAGCAGGACTTGCTCTTGCAGCAACTCAAGGTAAGTGTATAATGATATCCACACCTAAAGGTACTGGGAATTTATATCATCAAACTTGGGTTCAAGCGTCAAAAAATCATGGAACATTTGTTCCTTTAAAGTTACACTGGTCTATTCACCCTATTTTATCTAAAGAGTTAGAAACTAGAAAAGATAGCGATGGAAAAGAATATCCTTGGAGCCCTTGGTATGGAGGAGAATGTGAAAGGCTTCATCATGACAAAGTAAAGATATCTCAAGAATTAGATTTGTCATTCGAAGGTTCTAGCGCTGTAGTTATAGATGCATCAATAATTAATAAATACAGAAAAGATATAGGAGATAAAAAGCCTATATGTTTTTTTGATTACAATAAAGATGAAAACTCTTTTGTCGATTATCAAACTGGGTTTCACGTATGGAAAAAGCCTAAAGAGAATGGTAATTATATTTTAGGAGCAGATGTAGGAAGGGGTGACAGCGCGGATTATTCAACAATTCAAATAATTGATGCTGATGATTTAGAACAAGTAGCTGAATTTCAAGGAAAGATAGTCCCAGATGCATTTGCAGACCTTATATATAAAGTTGGAAAAATTTATAACAATGCTTATTTGGCTGTAGAGTGTAATAGTTTTGGGCTGGCGACAACACTCATATTAAAAAATAAATTAAAATATCCCAAAGATAGAATGTATATATCGAAGTCTGCAGTAAAATTATATAATAGAAGCCATAATTATGTTGTAGATAAAGACACAGATGTACCAGGATTTCAAACTACTGTAAAAACTAGGCCACTTCTTATTAGCTCATTAGTTAAGTATATGCGTGATATGGAAATTAAAATAAATTCAGATAGATTATTAATAGAATTTGAAACTTTTATTTATAATGGAGACAAAATTGAGCACTCAAAAGGGTTTCATGATGACCTTATTTTTGCTTTTGCAATAGCTTTGCTTATAAGAGATACTGAATTTGAATCAGTTTTTTGGAATAAACAAAAAACTATAGAGATGTTGGATTTAATTAGTCATAGTAAAAATACTATTGAAACATTAAATTTAGATAAAGAATCGCCAGAAAGTTGGGAAAACGAAGATGATTGGAACAATACAGATTGGCTTTATGGCCCAATAAAAGGATAGTCTATTTACTTTTTTTAAATTATTCATTTATTTGCTTATAATGAATGAAATATAAAAATGCACCCAGAAATATATTATAATAATAATTTTTATGGATTTGACAAACATAATAGAGGTCAATATTCTTTATTAAAATTAGATAGGCATCAAAAAGAAATGTTAAAACTTTTTCACAAAAGTAATAATGTTTCTGTTATAAAGTCTAGGCAAATAGGGATGACCAGCATTTTGGCTCTTTATGTTTCATATATGATGTTATATAGTAATAAGAAAAGTATATTTATATGTACTCATGAGAAACAAATGGGACATTATTTTTTAAATAGACTAAAAGAGATACTTTTTAAAGAGCCTCAACATATTAACAGAAATGAAAGTTATAAACTATATAAAGATAGATTATATTATGGAGACTGTTTAATAAGGGCTATAAGAAGTCCTAAAGAATTAAGAGCATATAGCGTAGATTTATTAATTGTAGATGAAGCCTGTTTTGTTAAGGAGTTAGAAGGAGTTTTTAATTTAGGAGCATTTATAGCCCTTTCTAGGGGAGGTCAGGTTATTGTTGCATCTTCTCAGGGCGGCATTTCTGATAGAACATTTAAAATGTGGCACGATAGTGTAAAAAAAGAATTTTATACATATAAGAGACAATTAATTTTAGAAAAATCAAAAAACATTATATTAAACAATGATTCTATGTTTTATAGAGCAAAATTTGACCAAAAAAGCTTTAGCGAGCTTTAAAAGAAGAAAAGTTACATATTTATTGTAAATAAGAATTATGGCAGAAGAAAGTGTATTTATATCGTTATTAGATAGATTAAAAAGAGGAAGAACATCTAGGCCTTTACCCAACGAAAGAGGTGTTATAACTGGAAATGTACCAACTCCTACTTCTTCGCCTATACAACAAAAGCAGCAAGATTTTTTAGATATACAAACTCAAAAGATAGCTCAAGACATATATGGAAGAAGCGTTTACTACGATACAGATAGAATAGGTGCTTATAATGACTACAGAGCAATGGACATGTCTCCAGAAGTTTCTGCAGCACTTGATATAATTACTGACGAAACTGTAACTAGAGATGAGAGGGGCGACATATTGTCAATATATTCTGAAAACGAAAGGATAAAAACTGTATTAAAAGATTTATTTCATGGAAGACTTAATATAGAATATAATTTAACTTTTTGGATTAGAGAAATGATTAAATTTGGAGATGCTTTTACAAAGTTGGAAATAGACCAAAAGGAAGGCATATATGATGCAAGAATGCTTCCTGTCGCAGAAATTCATAGAGAAGAAGCTTTTGATGGAAATGTAAATTCTTCAAGATTTAAATGGGATATAAATAATATGTATTTTGAAGAATTCCAAATTGCTCACTTTAGATTAGTTTCTGATGGAACCAAACTACCTTACGGCAGAAGTGTTTTAGACTCTGCTAGAAAATTGTGGAAACAACTTCAGCTGGCAGAAGATGCCATGTTAGTGTATAGAATTATTAGAGCTCCAGAAAGAAGAGTTCACTATATTGAAGTTGGCAATCTAGAGTCTGCAGATGTACAACAATATATAGAAAGAATAAAGAGAGAGTTAAAGAAATCTCCTATAGTAGACCAAAAAAGTGGACAAATGAATTTAAAATATAATCCACTTACAATGGAAGAGGATTATTTTTTGCCAATTAGGGGAGATAAATCTTCTAGAATAGAGACTTTACCTGGCGCTTCTAATCTTGGAGAAATTCAAGATGTTGAATATTTACAGAACAAACTTTTTGCAGCACTTAAGGTTCCAAAAACTTATTTAAATTATGCTGAAGCACTACCAGGAGGTTCTACATTATCTCAAGCAGATTTAAGATTTAGTAGAACAATAAATAGAATACAAGAAAATGTAGTTATAGAGCTTAGAAGAATAGCTAATATACATTTGTTTTTATTGGGCTTTGAAGATGATATGGATAATTTTGATTTAAAGTTAACCAATCCTTCCACTCAACAAGAGCTGTTAAAGTTAGAAACTATGAAAGCTAGATTAGAAGTTTTCAAAGAGTTTTTTACATCAGAAGCAACTTCTCCAGTTTCTTATACTTGGGCTATGGAGTTTGTTATGGGATTCTCTAAATCTGAAATAAAACAGATATTAAGACAGAAAAAAGTAGAAAAGAAAATGTTTGCAGAAATAGATTCTGCAGTAGAAGAATATGCGAACACTGGACTGTTTAGCGATATTGATAGCAAATTCAACAAAGATGGTGGCGGGAGTCTTGAAGCTGGCGATGGTGAAGCTGGTGGTGGTGAAGCTGGTGGTGATGAAAGTTTTGGTGGTGATGAAGCTGGTGGTGATGAAAGTTTTGGTGGTGATGAAACGGGAGGCGGAGAAGCTGAGGAAGCTTTATCAGAAAGAGTTTTATTTGAAAACGAAAAAAACACTAATATAAATGAAAAAATAAATATATTAGGAAATAAAAATAAAAATTTAAACTCAAAAACAAAGTCAATGATGAAAAAGATTTCTGAAGCTCTTGATAAAATTGATAAAGACACTGGATTAGATGCAGAAGGTGAAGATTTTTTGAATAACGGAACTACAAAAGAATAGTTATGGGATATGAAGATTTAAAAAAAGAATTAAGAGAAAAAAGGTTAGGAATTAATATAAATTCAGAAAAATCAGATAATAATTTTTCTGATGAATATGATATAGATGAAAAATGGCAAAAATTAAAAAGGTTAATGGAAAAGACTGAACCTAGGCTTTATAAGTTTATGTTTAAAGAAACTGTTGATGCCTCTATTGATGCTAGAAATAATTTAAATGAATTGAGAAAATTATGCATTGAGTTAAGGTCTAGCATTTTAAAACAAAGACAAGATAATCAAAGTAAGTATTAAAAATTTTCTTTAATAATATTTTTTATTAAAAGTCTAATTTCGTTTATGTTTTTTAGTTTAAAATATTGTTTTTTTGAAAAATCACTTAAACTATTTATTTCTTCTTCTGAAAATCCAAACCCTCTTTCTATATGTTTTTTTATGTATCTCTATGGTGTCATGATATTTTAAGTTTTTTTAATATATCCATAAAAATAAATATTATAAAATTATTAAAATATAATTATATTGCTTATATTTGCTAGATAAAGAGATAGTCATAATATGTATATAGTTTTTGACACTGAAACAACAGGTTTGCCAGAAGATTTTAGTGCGCCAATAACAGATTTTAATAATTGGCCTAGAATTGTTCAGATAGCTTGGAAGGTTTACGATTTAGATGGAAAAGAAATAAGTTCTCATAATAGAATTATAAAGCCTGATGGTTTTGTTATTCCTCAAGATAGTATTAAAATACATAGAATAACAAATGAAAGAGCCAATAGAGAGGGTATATCTTTAAAAAATGCTCTTGATGAATTTGTGTCATCAATTAACTCTTCTAACTTTTTAATAGCACATAATATAAGTTTTGACGATAAGGTAACGGCTTGTGAATTTCTTAGAATGAGAATGAAAAACCATATGAGAAACATAACTCATGTATGTACAATGAATTCTACTATAAATTTTTGTAGAATACAAGGAAAAATGGGATTAAAACACCCTACTCTTACCGAATTGCATGAAAAGTTGTTTGACAAAAAGTTTGAAGATGCTCATGATGCCTTAATTGATGTTGAGGCTTTAGCTAAATGTTTTTTTGAGTTGAAGAAATTAAAAATATTATCTTTTGATAAACACGAATTGTCTTTGTTAAATTCTAAAAATTCAGAAGTTTCAATTTTAGAAAAGTGGAAAAATAAAAGTAAAGAAATTGAAGAAAATGAATCAATGGTTCATTTTGGAGTTCATACTTATCATTCTGTTTTGGAAGGTGCTGGAAATGTTGATGAATATATAAGTGAAGCAAAAAAATATAACCATAAATCCTTGGTTTTGACAGATTTAGGAACTTTATCTGGTTCTTTTTCTTTTTATAAAAAATGTAAATCAGAAGATATAAAACCAATTATAGGCTGTGAGTTTTTTGTTAATGATAGCATAGGTGAATATGAACCTAAAATACAAGATAAAAATGTAATTCAAAAAGTAATTATAAAAAATCATCAAGGATTTTTAAATATTAATAAAATAAATTATCTATCATTTCAAGATGGTTATTATAGAGTTCCTAGAGCTAAAACAGATTGGATATTAGAAAATAAAGAAGGTTTAATATTGACAACATCTTCTAAGAGTGGTATGATTTCTAAATATTTACAAATGGGTAGATATTTAGATGCTGAAGATTATTTAACAAAAATGCTGGAAGAGTTTGGAAAACACTCTTATATAGCAGAGATATCAATAGAAGATAACCCAATACAAAGACAGTATAATAGTTTTATAATAAATATGGCTAACAAATATAGTATGGCATTAATATTTAGTAATGAAATATATTATCCTAAAAAAGAAGATAGCACAATCCAAGATGTATTACAATCCGTAAGTCAAAAAAAATCTATAAAAAAATCTAAAACAAAAGAAAATAGACAAATGTATTACCTTAATGCAGATGATATTTTTAAAATGAATAAAGATTTTGGATTTAATTATGATGAAAATTTTCTTAAAACTTGTTTTGTCACAAGTGAAAAATTGTCTTCTACGTGTAAATTTGATTTTGAAATAGATGTTGAAAAATATCCTAACTATAAGCCAACAAAAGATGTTACAGAATATTTTAAAACTGAAAATGCAGAAGAAATAATTTATAAATTATCACATGCTAAGTTAAATCAAAAATTAAAAATATATGAAAATAACGGACCAGTAAAAATTGATGCTGATAAAATTATAAAGTATAGGGAAAGATTAGACTATGAATTAAAGGTTATAAAAGATAAAAAAATGCTTGATTACTTTCTTGTTGTGTGGGAATTAATTAAGTTTTGTGGTGATAATGATATTTCAGTTGGACCAGGAAGAGGTTCAGCTGCTGGCTCTTTACTTTCTTGGGTTTTAGACATTACTAAAATTGACCCATTAAGGTTTAATTTATATTTTGAAAGATTTTTAAATCCTACTAGAAATTCTCCACCCGATATTGACATAGATTTTGAAACAGGTTCTGATGTTAAGACAGATGAATTTTTGTATAACAAGTACGGAAAAGATTGTGTATTTCCTGTAATTACTTTTTCCACATTTAACGAAAAGGGTTGTATGAAAGATGTTGCAAAAGCGTTTGGTCAAGATGCTGGGTTTGAGTCTGATGTTTTTGCGGTTACTAAAGAAATGCCAAAAATGTTTATGAAATATGAGGGCGATTTAAAAGATTGGCTAAGAGATTATCCAAATAGCAAAGAATGCTCTAATAGGGTTAAAAATTGGATTTTAGACCCAAAAAATAAACAAATAATAGAAGTGACATTAAGATTACAAGGCCAAGTTAGGAATTTAGGAAAACATGCCGCAGGAATTGTAATAACACCAAATAGTGTCTGGAATTCTATGCCTATAAATGTCGTTAAGGGGATACGTGTTTCTGGCTTTCAAGAGTCTGGAAGTGGTAAGGATTTATCTGATTTAGGAATTTTGAAATTAGACAGACTAAACTTAACAACTCTTAACGTTTTAAAAGAGTCTATAAATTTAGTTAAAGAAAATAGGGGAATAGATATATTAGAACAAGTTAAGTATGTAGACCTACACAACCCAGATTTATTTGAAGAGTTGAGAGGAGGAAATAATCAAGGAATTTTTCAGTTTGAATCAGATGGAATGTCAAAGATGATAAAAAAAATGAACACTGAAAGCTTTGAGGAAATGGTTGCTGCAAATGCTTTATATAGACCTGGCCCTATGGGATTAAAAGCTCATGAAGAATATATAAAAAATAAAAAATACCCTGAAGACATATCTTTAGTTCATAGCTGTTTAGAACCTTTACTAAAAGAAACTAATGGAGTTCTTATATTTCAAGAGCAGCTTATGTTTATAGCTCATGAATTAGGTGGAATGAGCTTGGGAGAAGGAGACAACTTAAGAAAGGTAATGGATAAAGCTTCTAAAATAATAAAAAAGAAATTAAGCGGAGAAAAATTAGAAAGCAAAGAATTAAAAAATAAAAGCTATAAACAATATTTAGAATTGTGGGACAAATTTAAGCAAGGATGTAAAAATAAAGGACTAAAAGATAATGAAGTAAAAAAAATAGAAGAGTGGCTTGTTAAATACTTGGGCTATAGCTTTAATCGCTCACACTCAGTTAGTTATAGTTATGTTGCAATGCAGACTTTATTTATGAAAAGATATTATCCTACAGAGTTTTATACTGCACTTTTAAATAATGCAAAAAACGATGAAAACTGGCTATCTTCAGCTATAATGGGAGCTTTTTTAAAAGGAATCAAAATATTGCCTCCTAGTAGGAAGTCTAAGTGGGAATGGACTATGTTAGATGAAGAAAATATATTAATGGGATTTTCTAGTATAAATGGGATGGGAGAAATTGCTTATGATGAATTGCAAAAAGCAGACATAGAGAATATAGGTAAAGATAAATTTTTTACTAATGCATTTAGTAAATTTAATAAGTCCAATTTTGAATCATGTTTAAAGGCTGGTGTTTTTGATGATTGGTCAAACTCAAGAGAAGAGCTTAAGGAGCTTAGAAAAATGAAGATGAAAACCAATACTATGCAACTTGATTTGTTTGGCAAAAACTCTTTTGACATAGTAGAAGATAGTATAAAAGGAAAATTTGAAGACACAACCAAAGAAGAAAGATATAGACAATTTATAGATGTTTGTTCTTTAGATTTAGATTTATTTAATAAAATATCAAATATAAAGCAAGAATTTCAGAGTCAATATAATTTTAGTATAGAATCTGTAATAGATTTTGATAAGCAAGAAAAATACTATTTCTTTGTTTTAAAAAATATAATACAAAAAATTTCTAAAAATGGAAAAAACTATTGGTCTCTTGAGTTGGGTGACGGTGGCTCTTCTGTAAAGATGGTTGTTTGGGAAGATGCTTATGATAGAATAAAAGATAAAATGGAAATAGGAGGAATATATTTAACAAAATTTTCTAAAGACAGAGGTTGGTTAAAATTTCAAGATGGAGCTCAATTTAGGAGAATATACTAATTTTTTTTATTTTTAATTTTTTCTACTATCTTATCTTTTATTTCGTAAAGTAATCCTTTTGGTAAATATCCCAATTCTGAAATGTTTTCATATATAGAAACAATTTGAGTGCCTATAAGACCACCATAAACTAGGCCTGGCAGCCAGATAAATAA
>Ga0233415_10001378_pt1 | contig 10553 bp, 7 predicted proteins | sample Na_anoxic_12_MG_FD_188631 | JGI IMG/M metagenome (GOLD analysis project Ga0233415, IMG submission 188631) | Seawater microbial communities from Saanich Inlet, British Columbia, Canada - Na_anoxic_12_MG | ecosystem: Environmental > Aquatic > Marine > Inlet | place: Canada: British Columbia...
AAGTTCAGATGAACCAATTATGGAGCCATTGCCAATAAGTATTACTTGTCTGTTAGATGACACAGTAAATACGACTTACCTAACAGAATGGATAAAGAGTAGTGGTAATTCTGGAGCGATAGTTAATGCTCATACATTAAGAAGCACAAAAGGAACTTCCAGTGTGACAAATGGAGTTGGGGTTTCAGTCACTACTCCAGAATTTGCAGACACAAGTAAAGCAACTTATGATATTGAAGTTCTTTGGGATGGAGCAACTGATCTTGGATATAAACTTTCTGAGATTTATTTTACGCCATCAGAACAGACAATAGGTGAAGGGGATGATGCCCTTACATTAAACATAAGTGGTGTTATTTACGGAGCTATTGATCCAATCACTTCATTTTCAACTGGAGCAACTATACAGTCATAAACCTTAAAGGAGAGCTTAAATGACAGATATTAAAACATTACAATTAGAAGAACTAACAGTAGATAATCCTATCTTTCAAAGTTATGGAATATCGTATGTTAAGAGAACACAAGGTGAGACAACAGTAAAGATAGCAATCCCTATTAAATCAACAGGAGTTGCAGACGTTATCGATAATTTTTCAAGGAAAAGGCCAATACCTCCATTAAAGGGGATAATCGTTAAACCAAACGATCCTGCTTATAAGGAATTAGGTCTTTCTCGAAAACAGCATGTCCAAACTTATAATTATGCTGATTCTAAATATCAAGAAGAATTAGAGAAGCATAATTCAGAATTAGGATTAAGAATTGTTCTTATGGGTCTTGGAATCGACATCAAAGATAAGAAAGGTAAAGTTATCGAAGAGGAAGAGGACAAGATCCAAGCTTTGAAAGACATGGGAATGACAGGAGATCAGTTTACTCAGATAGTTAACGATATTACTAAGTTGACTAAATGGGAGGTAGATAAAGAAGCCGATTTTTTAGACTAGCGATGGGATATGATGATCTCGATAAGGATACACCTCTTTATCGAGATCTTTATCTCTGCACTGAATTTTTAAAGTGTGATCATGATACATTTTTAAAACTACCTAAGACTGAAAAATTAAAATTGAGAACTTTTTTAGATGTTAAAATGATGAAACAATCAAAATCAATGGAAGACATTAAAGATAAAAGTTCCACGAAATATGCACCAGAAACTAATACGGGGCGAAGATGAGTCAGACATTAACAATAAGATTAGCAGGAGATCCATCAGGATATACATCGGCGTTATCTAAAGCATCGGCTTCGTCATCTACTTTTTTTAAAGGGGTAACTGCCGGTTCAGCAGCTGCAGTGGTAGCTATTGGTGGAATAGTAGTCGCTGCAAGTAAAATCGGTGGAGAATTTGAACAGCAAATGAGGTTTGTTGGAGCGGTAACTGACTCTACTATATCTCAATTTCAAGATTTGTCAGAAGCAGCCAGGGATGTAGGATCTTCTACTGAACATGGTGCTGTTCAAGCAGCTGGTGGTCTTAAATTCCTTGCTATGTCTGGACTTGATGCGGAGGAAAGTATCGCTGCTCTTGGTCCAGCCTCTGATCTAGCAACAGCAGGTATGATCTCGCTTACTCAAGCTGCAGATATATCTACAAATATCATGAAGCAGTTTGGATTAGAAGTAGAAGATTTGTCAATGGTCAATGATGTTCTAGCTAAAACAGCAACAAGTTCAAATACTACTATTGAACAAGCCGCTCAAGCTTTTATAATGGGTGGCACTATGGCTAGCCAAATGGGAATGAAAGTTTCTGAACTTGCTGGTTTTATAGGATTACTTGCTGATCGTGGTATTAAATCAACATTGGCTGGTACTGCTCTTAGACAAACAATGCTTCGAATGTTGAACCCAACAGACGACAATATTGTATTGATGGAAAAGTACGGACTTACTCTTAGAGATGCCGATGGAGATATGAAGAATTTCACAGAGGTGATATTAGACCTAGCCGATGCTCATATGTCAGAAGAGGAAGCTGCGCAGTTACTTGGAGCAAGAGCTAGTCAAATGACTGCGATCTTCAAGCTTTCTAGAGAAGAATTAGAGGAACAACTTGGAGTAGTTGAAGATTCAGAAGGAGCAATGAAAAGCCTAGCAGATGCTATGAGAGATTCTTTTTCTGGTCAGATGGATATAATGATTAATAAAGTGAATGATTCTCTTTTAGAATTATTTATGGGCTTTGGCGGTATGGGAATAGAAGTTTTCCAGATGGTTGGAGATTCAGCAGAGAAGCTAACAAAAAAAATAGCAGCAAATAAAGATAAGATCTTAGAGCTGTTTCTTGGTGTAATAACTGTAGGTAAAGTAATTTATGCTTCCTTCGAAGCTTTATGGATTGGTCTAAAATCCGGTTGGCAAACTATGGCTTTAATATTTAATAGCACCATGGCTGTTATTAATGCTGGATCAATAGGGTTAGCAAAATCATTAAGAGCACCCTTAGAGGAAAGCTATGGTTCTTTAGAAAATCTAAAAGAAATTTCAGCAGAAGCCGATGCTGAATTTATAAGATTAGGGGTTAGACTCCATAAAATAAAAGCTACAGGAGTAGATCAAACTACTGATTCTTTCATAGCCATGGAAGCACAAGTAGACAAGGCCAGAGCATCGGCCGAGCATTTTTCTGATAATATTCTATTGTGGGAAGATCAGAATCAAATTATTAATGAAAATACAATAGATCTTGAATTCTTTAACGAAGAGATAAAAAGTAATATTGATGTTCTTGATGAGTATGGCAAAAAAATCATAAGTAATTTTACTGAGATTCCAGAAGCATATGATGTAGCTGCAGCTAAAATGACAGCTGCTCAAGAAAAATTCGCTAAAGGTGGCAGAACCGAGGACACTAGTATTTTAGGCGATGTTACTCAAAAACAAAGTTCACGGATCTCTTCACAAGGTCCAGGAACATTCGAATCTGCGACTCCTTCAAGAGCAGCGAATTTTGAAGGATCTGTCGGGGAAGAACAACAAGAAGGAGCCTTAACATCTTTTGCTGCTATTGAAGATCCTGCAGAAAGAGTTGGAGCAATCAATGCTTACTATGACGATGTCATTACGGCACAAAGAGACGGTAACGATGCTTATGTCCAGAGCTTTACTGAAATAACAGAGGCAAGACAAGAAGCTTTAGCCGAAGCAGGAGCTACTGAAGAGGGGAAGGTAAGTTGGTTTACAGGAATGCCAGAGATAGAAGCTATTAACGAAAGATATGACGAACTAATAGAATTAACATCTGAGAAAGAAGGAGCAATCCAAGACGGTAAAGCAGCAGCTGCCAACTTAGAGATAAGAAGAGATAAAGCTCTAATGAAAGCCAAGTTGAAAATAAAGGCTCAACAAGGTACTCAAGAGTTCGGAATGATGGCTTCTAACCTACAAGCAATCGCTCAGTTGGGTGGTAAACACGGTAAGAAAGCTTTTACCTTTATGAAGAAAGCCCAAATAGCTCAAACATTAATGAATACTTACTCTAGTGCAACAAGTGCTTTTTCAGGAATGACAAGTTTTATTCCAGGTCCAATAGGTATCGCTATGGGTGTTGCAGCTGCTGCTTTCGCAGTAGGCGCAGGTTTAGCTAATGTTAAGATGATTAGACAACAAGAAGCCCCTACTTTTGATGAGGGTGGTATTTCAACCACTCCTGGATATTATTATGCAGGAATTAGAGAAGCACATATACCTCTTGCTTCTGGAGATAGAATTCCTATTGATATGGGAGACCAATCTAAAGCTGGAGGGCCGACTATTATACTGAACAACCCAGTTTTTCAAGATTTAGAAGCTCAAAGAGCTGTAATGGCTGAGATCGCTAGCACAATTGTTTCATCAGAGGCACCGGCAGCAATAGTAGAATCTTATAACAATGATGAAGAAATAAGAAGCCTTATTTTAAATGGAGACTCATAATGGCAGCAAGCAGTTTGACAGGAGTAACACCTACTTTGTGCAATCCTGATCTTCCTAAATATAACGTTTTGGTTACTCAATCAGAGAGCATGTTGAAAAACTATATTAATCTTTCAGGCTCTTCGCCCACGTTTGTATTTAGGTTGAAATTTAAAAATGTTTCTGATGCAGATCACGATCTTTTACTGAGTCATTGGATGGAAACAAAAGGCGGGGCAGAGTCATTTACCTGGAAAACAGTTCCTCCATATATAGATGGTAATCATGACGGAGTTGCAGACGGAGAAAATATGACAGGGCATTGGGTCCACAAATCGTTTAAACATAAACCAAATCCTCATTCTTGGGATGTAGACTTAAAATTTGAGGCAATATAAATGAAAGAAGTTTCTGCAGAGATTCAGAGCATTATTCAAAGAACGACACAACACCCTATCATATTAATAGAGATAGAACTTTTGGTCGGAACGTTAAGATATGCTTTATTCAAAGGAAACATAATTTGGGGTGGAAATACTTATACTGCAAAAGCTATCAAGATAGGAAAGTTGACTCAAAAAGCAGAAGGTCAAATCCAATCTATAAGTCTTAAATTTGATAATGTTACTTATGATATGTCTTCCTGGTTGAATACGGAAAACTTCTATGGAAGAACAGTAACAATAAGGCGTATTTTTGCTGATCCTACATATCTTTTAAAAAAAGAAGACACCGACTTATTGTTAATGGAGAATGCCGACTTTATCGCTTTAGATCAAGAAGGAGGAGACACTACTGCTTCTGTTGTAATTTTTAAAGGAGAATTAGATGAGCCTGATAGTGTAGACCAATACTGGTTTGCGATCACCGCAACCCAAGGAAAGTTATTAAGCCAAAAAGCATTCAATAAAAGCTATACTAATAGATGTAATCATCTTTTTGGCGATGAATTTTGTAATTTAGGAGGATTATCTGACTTATCGATAGTCTCTGATTTAGCGAGATTAGACGAAGCCGTTACTTCTGGTGCGACTAACTATATTATAGATACAGATATGTCCATTGACCCAGAGATTACTTCTTATTCGCTTGCATATACTAAAGAATTAGTTATCTCTAAAAATTTCGCAATTTCTGATGGTTATTTATATCTATCTGCAGGAGCGAACGATATTCAATCTTATTCTATTAATGAATCTGCTCCTTCCATAACACTTGTCGACACTGATTCTAATGTAGGAACAGGAATTGTAAGTCCTCATGTTCATTATAGAGATGGGTCCACAAGAATATTAATTGCCTCAACAATAGCCGAAGGAATAAACTCCTGGACTTTATCATCAGGCAATATGACCTATGCAGATAATATTGAGTATTACAAAGACGAAACAGCAGAATCAGAAGTTTTTTCTGGGCCGATAACAAGTGATTCTAAATATATTTATATTCAAGAACAGTATGTTCCTGATCCAAATGTTTATATTCCTGATCCTACTCAGCTTGTTCCTCTGAGTCAGGCAGCAGTAGGGGTTATCGAAAGTGATGCTTCTGGAAACTTAACAGGAATAAGTTATGCAGAAATGTCAGATTTAATTGGTATCCAATTAGATAAAGCTCCTAATAGGCTTGTCGTAATGAATAGTGATGGCGATGCTGGTACTGGAACAACAATTGTTTTATTAGTGACTCCTGGAACTCAATCGCACTATGTGGCTTCATCTTCACATCCCTCTGGAATTTATTGGACAAGTAATTTTGTTTCGATCTCACAACAGGGCAAATCAGGATTAGATTGTTTTACAGTTGATGCAGCAGGTACAATAGCTCATACAGACGATGTAGATTATAACCTAGACTCAACAACAGGCCAACACCAATACGCTGTTGGAGTAGCAATAAATGATACAGACATTTATATTCTAAAAAGATCCTATGCGGATCATATAGACAGATACAGTGTTAATGGTTCTGGTGTTTTAACACTGCAAGCTAGTTATGATTTACAAGAAGGATTGTATTATGCTTTCTACGGAATAGATATAGATAGTACAAATAGCAAATTATATATCTTTGGTAACGAAGGACACGCTGTTTTTGATATAGAAGGCGATGGGAGTTTGACTTTTGATTATGGGATATCGACCGATGGAATTCCTTCTCAAGGAATAATTTATAACGAACAAACTTATATGTCAACATCAGGAATAGGGATAGATATTTATGGTCCTGACTATGCTATTCAAGACGATTATTGGAAATACGGACAGATAGATCTTTGGATTAAAGGTTTAGACGTAACAACAACGGTTTATTGTAATTCTTATAGCGTAGCAAATAATAAAGTTTTTTTTGATACGCCTTTAGGATTTTCTATAGACAATACCTATACTTATAATATTAGAAAAGGTTGCGACCAGATTTGGAACACTTGTGGAGGATTACAGCAATATGGCCCTAATCTTGATAACAGAGGTAATTTTTTAGGATTTATACATATTGGTTCCTCAGATACAGGATCAGGTTAAATTTCAACGGAGAGAGAAAAATGATAGAAATAATTCCTTTAAAGGATGCATCACAAATAGTTACTTTTATGAATATCGAAGATAATATAGAAGATATTATTGATGGAACCAAATTAGAATGGATTCAATATTTATGTAAGGTTGTTAAATCAGAGAAATATCTAATAGCAGCAGTCTTAGTAGATAAAATATTAAAAGGATATTTCGTCTGCTTCGATGATGTAGACCCTCCTCTAAGCTCTTCTATTACTCTTTTTTATATTTCTGAATTAAGAGATATTGTCGATTCAGAAGGAAAAGAAGTTTCTAAGAAAATTATCATATTTTTAAAAAAATGGGCAAAGATAAGAGGAGCGAAAAGGATAGAAGGTTTGACGAGATATCCTTTATTAGCTAAAGAATTCGGATTTAAAGTCAGAAAAAATATCAAAGCAATAACAATGGAGATTTAAAATGTTCGGAACTGGTATATATGATCTCATCATTAATCAGGAAAGTTCTTATTCCGCTCTTTCCTCTTCGCCTATAGAAGGAGAATCAGGCGAGGCTACAGGTGCTGGCGGTGTTTTGGGAAAGATCGATTCTCCATATACTCTTAACGATATCGAACAAAATTTTTATGACCCAAATAAAGCATCTTCCACCTATTCTTTTTCGTCTTCTAGGCTAACAATTAGCCAGGGAGAAACGATAGGTCGTTGCTATGGTAGATGTAGGATTGCAGGTAACATTATAAGAAATAATGATTATGAAAACGAATCATATATTAAATTGCTTGTTGGCCATACTCAAGGTCCGATCTATCTACAATCAACAGGATCAACTACCGACCTTGACGTTACTTCATTAGCTAATCGTCCTATTTTTTTAGATGCTGTTTTAGAAGATACTAATTTTTCAGATCTGAGGTTTGAAGAGGACGACTCTACAGATCTCTACGAAGTAAGAAAATATAATGTTTATGGAGGAACAACCACACAAGAAGTAATCCAAAGAGTATTCAGTACGCAAAATACAGCGTTTAAAGGCTTATCCGTTTCAGAATGGTTATTGTTAAAAGGAGAAAATCTAACTTCTGTTGATAAGCTATTAGTAACTCATAGATGGCTAAAATGTTTAGATATAGGTTCTGGATCTACAGACACTGATGCGGTAAGATTATGGAGTCGAAACCCTGCTGTTGTTTTATGGGATTTTTTAATCAATGTTGAAGGTTATAACAAAAGCCAGTTAGATGAGAATGCATTTACTTCTTTAAGAATGTATTGTGATGAAGAGCCACCATTTATTAACCCTTATAAGATTAATCCTGTAGGGATGAATTATAATACTATAAAAACGATAAAGAACTTAGGTAACACGAATAATACGATTGGGTTTTCGCCTTGGTTTGCAGTTAATAGCAGTTTATCTTATGTAGGGCCTGCTATAAGTACTAGCTGGAAAACACCAAGCGGAGCTATTAGCAATCAATCGTTTGCTATAGATTTTGGCGTTCCTTATATCTTAACCTCAATCGTATTAGAGAATTTTCATGACTATGGCGAAGAGGAAGATATAGGTATAAATAAGTTTGTTATTCAAGGAACGAACGATATTGAGACTTTTGGTGATAATGACTACCTTGGAACATCAGGAGGTTGGAATATCGTTTCTGGAGGCACAAGCCTAGCCGCAGGAACACATATAGAAAAAGATGATATTGATCCTCAAGAATTTGAAATAGAAACAACGGACAAAGCTTACAGATATTATCGTCTTAAAATCCAGGACAATAAAGGTAGTTCTACTTATTTAGGTTTTCGAAATGTTTCATTTTATGGTTACTCTCCTGAGAGATACACTTTTGATTATAATTTCGATAGCGATATTTCTATAAATGATGCGAAGAAGTTGATTTGGAAATCATTCAATGGAATGACTGTTTTTAGCCAGGACACTATCAAGCCTGTTTGGGACGCAGCACAAGAGCCTGATGGGGCAGGGGGACTACAAACAAAAGAAGTAAAGTATGATTTTAATCTGGACAATATAGTTAAAAGTAGTTTTAGTTTTAGAAAGCCTAAAAATACGAATCATATAAAGATTAAATATATTAATGCTCATGATACTTTTAACAAAACATTTATAATTGCTAAAAACGAAAACGATATAAATTTAAGAGGAGAAACAAAGTTAAGTCAAGAATGTTATTTTATAACAGAACCGGCTGTGGCTTCAAGAAGAGCAAAGTTTTTATTGGATAAAAGTATTGCTGTTGATTACCTTTGTAGCTTAAGAGCTTTTTCAAGTGCTCAAACTTTAGAGGTTTATGATAGAGTAACGGTTTCTCATCCTATGGCTGGATGGAATCAAAAAGATTTTTTTATCACTTCAAAAAGAGAAGATATTTATGGGCGTTGCACTTTTAGCATGATGGCTTACAATGCTGGAATTTATCATGATGAAGGATACGAAGAGCAAGAGAATTTTGCTTCTAACCTTACTAAAGCGACGGCAAAACCTACAGCAGTTGAAAATCTGAATGCTACAGATGCAAGCTACTTTGATAATAGCGGAAATTGGGTTCCAAAATTAAATATTACATACGACTTGCCAAAGCCTTCAAACTTTAGTCACTGTAAAATATATTACCAAATAGAGTATTCTGGAATAATAAGTGATTTTGTTGAATATGGGATAGACAATTCAAGAGGGGCTGGATTCGATCTTTTAGAGAATTCAGAAGAGTTCAAACAAAATAGTAAAGTTACTGTAGCTGTTTATGCAGTTAATACTTTAGGGTTAAGTTCAACTTCTCTCCCAACAAATGTAGAAATAGAAACAATAGATCTAAAAGAGATTATAGAAAATACTGAAAATGAGGTTTTGATTTTACCAAAAGGCACATATACTACAGATACACAAATTGTTTTACCAGAACGAAGTTTTAGTATTACAGGAGTGAATAAAGAAGACGTTCTTTTGCGAAGTGATCATGCAGGAGGATTTTTTGTATTTCCTGATACTACTGATAGTTATGAATTTAATTTTTCAAATCTTACGTGGCATTCTAGTACGACTAAAGTAGACCAACAATTTATTAGAAGAACTAGTTTGGTTTTCAACGATTATTTAGGTAACGAAACTGTTGTTTCTTTTAGCAATATTAAATTCAACATGTCAGAAGATTATACTAGTAGTGGGGCGACAGGGGAGCAAACAGCTATACATCTAGTTTATTGCAGGGGGATATTAAATATAACAAATTGTGAGTTTTATAATGGAAAACCAGTCACTGCTGTAAAAATAGGCCCTGTTAATTTTTTAAACAATTTTCTTTCTTATTCAGCACAACCAACATATTTTGAAGATACAACCACAGTTATTATATCGGAAAACACTTTTGAGAATCTTAGAAGCACAGGATTGGAAGTATTTACAATTACTAACAGCGGAAAAATCACAAACAATATAATGATATCAGATACGGATAATGAGTATTGGAATAAAACTTCTGGTGGTTGGGGCAGTGGTTTTATTGGAATTCATTGCGCTGCAGCAACTGAAGTTACAGATATGGAAATATCTGGAAATAATGTTTCTTATAATGCTTATACAGGTTCGATGACTACCATAAAAGGAATATATTGTTTGGAGATTTTTAATTCTAGGGTTCGTGGGAATTACGTAACTATTGACACAAATACTTCTCTTTCAAACAGAGGTGCAGGTATTGAGATTCTTGGTGGCGCAAATAATATAATTTCTGAAAACACTATCTTGCTAGAAGATAAAGAAGGTTCAAGAGCTAATTATATATATGGGCTTTATTTATGGGCTACGTTATCAAATGTTATTTCTAACAACAATATTAACCTAGTCAATAACGATGCAACATATGATATCGGAATTCATTTGGGTGATATTTCAGGAACGGCATTAGATTGCGATTATTGTTACGGGGATGGGAATATCACAGAGAATGTTGGTATATCTATTGAGGATTATGGAACTGGAAATAATGTCTCTGCTCAGGATATTTAATTATGCCAAATTGTATTATATATAAAGAAAACAAAATCTATCATTTCATAAAAGATTGCGTTGTTTCAAAAAGAGATAATCAGAAGAATAAAGATTATG
>Ga0233415_10001379_pt1 | contig 10546 bp, 7 predicted proteins | sample Na_anoxic_12_MG_FD_188631 | JGI IMG/M metagenome (GOLD analysis project Ga0233415, IMG submission 188631) | Seawater microbial communities from Saanich Inlet, British Columbia, Canada - Na_anoxic_12_MG | ecosystem: Environmental > Aquatic > Marine > Inlet | place: Canada: British Columbia...
TTTTAAACGAACGTTGTATTGCGTTGAGCGGCCGTGATACACAATCGCTTCCACAATACCCAACCATTTATTTGAAAAGCCTTCAACCAGTGATTTTCTGATTTCTATCTTTTCAGGACGAATACTTAAAAGCACTCGGCTTTCATCTTTAATCCATTGCTTGCTTTCAGGAACTGCAACCTCAAAAGTACCTAAGTTTTTGATTTCAACTTGCGATCCGTGCGCACCCTTTTTGATTGTACCCTCAAGAATATTCGTACTTCCCACAAACTTTGCTACAAATGACGATACAGGAAATTCATAAATCTCTTTTGGAGTGCCAATTTGCTCGATATCACCATCTTCATTCATGATAGCCATCGTATCAGCCACAGTAAGTGCCTCAAATTGATCATGCGTTACATACACAAACGTAGTCTTTAATGTGCTTTGCAGCTCAATCAGCTCAATCAACATGCGCTCACGAAGTTTTAAATCAAGCGCAGCAAGCGGCTCATCCAAAAGAAGTACATCGGGCTCATTAATAATGGCACGAGCAAGAGCAACACGCTGCTGCTGGCCACCAGAAAGATGTCCAATGCCTTTATAGATAAATTTTTCAAGTCCCACGGCTCGCAGAACTTTTTGCACCCGCTTTTCAATCTCATCGGATGCAACCCCTCGAATGCTTAAGCTATACGCAACATTGTCAAAAACATCCATATGAGGAAACAACGCATACTGCTGAAAAACGGTATTTACTTTTCGTTCATTAATCGGAATGTCTGTAATATTTTTGTCGCCAAGATAGATTTCGCCTTCGGTTGGCTTTTCAAATCCACCGATCAAACGCAGAATGGTAGTCTTTCCACTACCACTCGGTCCAAGTAATGCGAAAAATTGGCCACCCGGAATAGAAAGCGTAATGTCCTCAAGGACAGGCTCTCCATTATAGTTTTTCGAAACATTCTTAAGAACGATATTTTTCATTCCTTAGCGCCCGCCCGTGCAAATAATAATGGTGCAACAACGTCAGATAATGTACATGGCACAACAACCGCACCGATGAGATACATAAAAATCAATCCGATGAATTCCCACCAGTTAGTACACCCGTGTGATACTAAATAAAAAATTGAAGCTAATGAACTTACCAAGATATGTACTGCATGAGAACTAATCGCATACAACCACAAATGATCACCTTTATGACGGCTCATTACAAATCCATTAATAATCCCAACGATTAAAAAAGGAAGTACATTTTGAAGCTCTGTCACAAAACAGAGATGGAAATGCATATCTACACCAAGCATCTTACCGCCAATATACGGCAAAATTGAATCAGAAAGTGTACAAAAAACCGCTGGAGACACAATTCCTAAAATCAATGCCTTTACGACATTTCGTGAATAGCGAGAAAACGCTACAATTGTACCCGTAGCTGCAAACACAATGTGCATAAAATGGAAGCTATGGAATAAAACATCTGATTTTTTACAGATAAGCGCAACAGGCTCATCATATGAATAATACGTTACAAAGCTTAAAATAGTTAAACCAAATGCAACAGAAAAGATTGCATACGGTAAATGGCACATTAATTCTTCAAACAGCGTGTGCTGATGATCGTGGGTATGATTGCTCATAATAACCTCTTTTGATTGAGTTGAATCTGCTGATCTATGGGATCAATATAGCAGATACCAAACAAATTGAAAGCAGATTAAAACGCCTGCCCAAAGGTAAGTACCCAGTTATATCTGCGCTCATCTGGCCGGTCTTTTTTCCACTTAAATCCGATATCAAATCTGAGGGGGCCAATCGGAGTAAAAAAGCGCAATCCAAACCCTGTCCCAGTAACGATCTTATCCGTAGTAAAATCCGCAAATGAATCGCCACTCAATGCTCCCAAATCCTGAAAAATCACAATTCCTGCCTTTCTGGCTACCGGAATACGCAGCTCCGCATTTAAATTGAACATTGATTTACCCCCACGTGGCACCGCATGGGCTTTGCCATCATCATCAATAAACTCCCCGGTAGGCGGAGCAAGATCAGTCTCATAGCTTCTAATAGAGTTACTTCCCCCTAAATAGAAGCGCTCATTAGGCATAATATCTTTGAAATCTTTGTGGAAAATATGGCCAAATCGCACCCGAAAAGCCGCTACAATTTGATCAAGCGGCACAAACCACGAATGCTCAACAAGTAACTTAAAAAAGTAGGATTTCGAAAACCGTCTGGCAGTGGGAAACATTCCCTTACAAGAAAACAGCGTAAATGTACCACTGCTTGGATAAAGATTATTATCTAATAAATCAAGCATCACGGTTGGCTCGAAAAAAAGATAGGATATCTTTTGATCCAAAAGCCGTGCATCAAAATTGATCGCTCGGGCAAGACGAAGTGCCGCCTCACGCGTCTTTAAATCATCGTCACTAAAACTGGTGCGCCCTACTTCAAACCCTGCATTCATTCCAAAATCGAGATAGTTATTTTTGTGCCGAATCCCAAACAAAAATCCATTTTGATACAACGTATACAAATTCTTTTTACTGCCAATAAATCCTGGTTGCTCATACTTAATCGCATACCCATCAAGCATCCCATCCAGCGGTACATTAAAGACCCATGGATACAAATACTTCATATGCACCTCTCTATGCGAGCGAGCCACATCTGCATCAAAGCGAAAAAGATCTGCATGGTTTGTTATGTTTTTCACCATAAAGGTGCCACCCACCTTGTATGCTACTCCTGCAAACGTTTGATACTGGCGAACATGCTGAAATTCCAAACCAGCACGAATACGCAATTCAAACGGATCATCCTTACGCACCTTTAAAAGTAAATCTCGCTCGATTTGACCATCTTCAAGCGCAAGAGGCGTAAAGGAAATAGAATCAAACAAGTTAAGTGATTTTAATCGTGCAAATGATTTTTTAAGTTGATCAGAATCCCAAGGGGCATTTTGGCAAAAAGAAAGCTCTCGCACAATTTTTTCAACCGGCAGATCACTATTACTTTGCACAATTGTTTTTCCAAAGTGAATCTGCAGCCCGGGATCAATATTCCATAGAATACAATGCGCATCATCCCGCTCAACTAACTCCGATTCAACGGTAGAAAAGAGATACCCCTCTTTTTGTAGCTTATTAATAAGGAATCGTTTTTGCTCTTGTATAAGCGCAGCATCATAGGCAATTGCATGCTTTGATCGATTAATAAAAGCAAATGGACCTTGTATCTCATAGTGCTCATACCCTGGAATGCGTACCCCATTAACAAGCGTTTGCAGGCCCTCATTAATGGTTACCTCTAAGGCATAGCTATTTGAATTACCAAGCTGCACACATTCATGATGTTCAATTGTCGCATCTAAAAACCCTTCTTTAAGATAGTAATGCTCCAGCAATTCAAATGCCTGATCGATGTACTCTTGATCATACAGCGAATGCCGCTTTAAACGGCCAAAACAACGCGCGCGCAACCTCCGTTCATTTTGCTGGTACACTCCCTTAAGACGCACCTTAGAAATTCGAGCACGCAAACCTTCACATATAATAAAACGCGCACTCTCTTGATCATCTTTCGCTTCAATCGTACAGTTCCAAAAACCCTTTTTCCGATAGGCCTCCTTAATCTCTTGCGCCAAAATAGCGCTCGGAACGATCGAAGAAGATCGGCCAAATTTTAAAACAGAATCTAAGAGTTGTTGTGATGAAAAAAAACGATTTCCTTCAAAAAGAAACGCTCGCTTTTTACGCACATCAATCGTCCAATGTAAAAGCATTGCATGGCGACCGTGAAACAAATCTTCTTGTACCAAACACGATGCTTGTGAATAGCCCTTTTGCGCGAGAAACGCCTTAAGCTCTTGTCGTTGCTGCTCAATGCTTTTTTTAGAATATTTCTTATGCAGAAATCCACGGGCAAGTTGTTTTTCAACCTGCTTTTGCAATAGTTTTTTTTCCCGTTCTGAAGTGCCATCATCCATAATGAGTGCCACTGCAATCTTTCGAACCGCAAATCGCTTACCGCGATTAATAGTAGTATGCACCCTCACTGTTTTATTCAATTCAGAGCGATCAAAAGAGCTCTGCGCAGTTACATCAAAAAAACCATCCTCTTTACACGCTTCTTTCATCTTTTGCACAGAATGTAGATGCTTTTCCGTATCAAATGGATCTCCCGGCTCCATGAGATAAAATTGCTTATACCACTCCTTACCAACCCATACACCACTTATTTTGATACCATCAAAACGCCAAAAGCCATGCATATTAAACTGCACCTTTTTACCCTTATCTTGATCGCTCAGCGTAAGAGTTATGGCATCAAATGATTTTTTTTGAAAAAGATAGGAAAGGGCTCGGCATACATCATCTGATGATACTTCTTTACCGGCCGTAAGTTCAGTTAAATATTCAAATTCTTTACGCGAAAGTGTGCTATCTGATTTATACGAGAGATGAGTTAGTAAAAATGGCTCAGTAATGGCATCACGTAACACATCTATCTGATCAACCGCAGTAAATTTCCACTGCGTACAATCGATTGATTGAAACAGTAGGCATGAAAAAAATATAAAGAAAATATGAATCATGATGAATCATTCTGCTGATTACTAATGCATTACGTATCCTGTATTCTACGGAATTTTAGTCTAGCAGAATGATGAATTTTAACTAATAATCATGCATCTAATCATTGATTGTTCGCTATGAGGGCATAAATCTGAACCTACCGCCTTAGGCCATTAATTGCACTACTCAGTCGTCGATTTGAATACATAGCAACTCGATCAATTAGTCAAAATGCACACACTATTTCAAAAAAAACCTTTAAATCATAGACTTTTTGCATCCAAATTAACTATTATAGAAATAGGAAGGTATATAAATTTTATTTAGGAGAAGCGCATGAAAAATGTATCAATTTCATTCATGTTTTCATTATTACTTTTAGCACAACCGATCTCAGCAAAAAATGAAGCGAAGTCCATAACTAGTCCAGAAATTACTGCGACTCCATCGAAATGGTTTTCCTGGTTTAAATCATTGCGTAAGCCAAATAGGCAAGATACGCGACGAGCTCAAGCATACGTAAATAGCAAATGGCGCTGCTTACGTCACGGAGAAAATTGTAACAAAAAAGAGAGAGCGTCATTAAGTCTACTTGCAGCAGCAACTGCTGCATTGATAGGAAAAGGAATCCATAGCCTTGTTGCACAAACACCAGAGACAGGATCTATAACTGACATTATTTCTGTTGATGATATTCAACGTATCGCTCGTCCGGAAAATTGGAATACATGGGAGCATTATGATGGTGAACTAATAACCTTTAGTGATTGGGGTAATCGCGGAGGATCTTTTTTGAACCCTAAAGGTAATGCTACACATGGAACCGAGGTGAAGTCGCCGACATTGACTTTGTCAAGAATGAGTCAAGGTTTTGCTGAGCCTGATGACCTCGATCAAAAAGTTGCAGGTTTTTTTAAAAATGAGGCATTTGTTGCCACCTATATGATTAAAAATAAAAAATCGAATGGGTATATTAAAGCGCAAATAGGTTATCCGACGCAAGCTCAAGCTGAAAAATTCATTCAGGATATGGATTTGTATATGCTTGAGAAGCTTGGTTTTAATTCTGAATATGATATTGGCAAGTCAGTAGACAAAAGACTATTTTTATAACCTAAAAGTTCTAAAATAGAATCCAAATGGCATCAAAGGACTTTTTTTGAAACAAATAGGAAAGTGCTTGGCATACATCATCTGATGATACCTCTTGATTAACCGTAAGTTCAGTTAAATATTCAAATTCTTTACGCGAAAGCGTGCTATCTGATTTATACGAAAGATGAGTTAGTAAAAATGGCTCTGTAATGGCATCACGTAACACATCTATCTGATCAACCGCAGTAAATTTCCACTGCGTACAATCAATTGATTGAAAAAAACTGCAAAAAAATATGAGAAAAATAATATGAATCATGCGACATCATTCTGCAGAGTGTAGTATCGTTACGTATCCTGTATTTTACGGAACTTTAGTCTATCAGAATGATTACAACTCAACTAATATTGAGATTGCTCACTATCAGAATCTAAGCTGCAAGCTTTTTCCTTGCCCACAGAATGTCTCTTGTTACAATCATCCACTAATGCATCGATATTGTAATAGTGATAATTTGTTCCAGCGCATTTAATGAGCATTTCCCCAGATTCTTTTATAGAAAGGGCTTCTACATCATCTTCACAATGAAGCCAGCCCAAAGATTCTTGCTTTCCAAGATCCCAGACACATATTTTATCTTTTTTTTCACAGAAAAAAAGCAACGGATATTTTGGATGACAAGACACACAAACTGCTCCACAGTCACTTTTTATTGTTTGCTCTGTCCATTCCGTAGATCCGCTTGTTTTCATTTTCACCGTCAGACCTGAACCTAATGCAAAAGGCTCTACTAAATACTGTTTTTTAAGATTCGGATACCAGCCAACCGCAAAGAAACGTTGATTTCTGGGCATAAACACCATTTCTTTTGAAGCTATCAATTCTGGCTTAAGATCTATTTCTACTGCTCCATCCCGTGTAGTGACAACAGACTCTATACTTTCAGGCTCAACACGCATACCTGATAAGGTAAAACATGAAAAAAGAAAAACGAATGTAAAAATAGATTTGGTATAGTTCACCATATTCCCTCTTTATAATTAATAAATTGGGTAGACTATACCATAATTTCAGATACCGCGTCGAAATCTAACACTACTCAATAACACGAAATACGTGCCGAAATTCCTTGTCTTTTAAAAAGGGCTCAACTTCCAATTCATGCAACTCAAAGCCCTTTGCGCCGGTATACAATACATCAATAAAATCATCCAGCGCATCGCCTTCACCGCACACCGCTATTCTGACCTTTTGCTCATCTGTATCATCACGCTGGGCAGTGCCCTCTAAATCAAGCTTTTTTGCTTGTTTTTGAATAAAATTAACCAAGAAATTGGCCGGAAACGTGGCCGTCACCGTAATACGAAGACATCTACGACTCATTACTTACTCCTCTTTGCTTTTAATGCGCCTGGAAAGCTGCTTACTGGACTTGCCAAGCGCATCGAGTACACTGTATACAGTATGGATACTGATTGCAATATATTCTCCGACCCTCGCAAGACAAAGGATCTTCATGAAGAAAGATGCGCCACGCGTTCGATTTGCCCCTTCTCCAACTGGTATCATGCATATTGGCAATAGCCGCACCGCACTTTTAAATTACTTATTTGCACACAAAAAAAATGGCACTCTTGTATTGCGCATTGAAGATACCGATCCTTCTCGCAATTTTGATCCCGGTGCAAAAATTATCATGGAAGATCTTGCATGGCTTTCTCTCTCCTTTAATGAAGGCGCTGGAGTAGGCGGCCCATACGCTCCCTATTTTCAATCTGAGCGACAAGACCTTTATAAAGAAAAACTTCAAGAATTAATCGAAAAAGATTGTGTATATCGTTGCTTTTGCACCAATGAATTATTGGATAAGAAGCGCGAACGGCAAAAAATGCTCAAGCAGCCTCCCCGCTATGATCGCGCATGCTTGCAGCTTTCTGAAAATGAAATTAAAGAACGCCTTGATTCTGATACTCCCTTTATATGGCGCTTTAAGCTGGATCAAAGTAAAATAATTACCATCACAGATCTTGCTCGCGGACCGGTAACATTTGATTTAAAAAACTTTTCAGATTTTCCGCTTACCCGTTCAAATGGAACATTTACGTTCATGTTTTCAAATTTTGTTGATGATGTAACCATGCATATTACTCATGCATTTCGTGGCGAAGACCATCAAAGTAATAGCGCTGGTCAAGCGGCAATGTATCAAGCGCTTGGAATACCACTACCTACTTTTTGGCACATGCCCATGCTTTGCAATATCGATGGTAAAAAATTATCTAAGCGAGATTTTGGATTTTCACTCCATGATCTACGAGATGCAGGATATCTGCCACAAGCAATTAATAACTACTTAGCAATCATTGGCGGATCGTATGAAAACGAAATAATGGATCTTGATGAACTCGTTAATGCTATGAACTTTGATAGCATGCATGCTACCGGGCAAATCAAATATGATGTAGAAAAATTACGTTGGGTAAATCATGAATGGATTAAACGGCTTTCACCAAAAGAATTAGAAAAGGCAGTTCGCCCATTCTTGCAAGCAGCTTATCCTGAAGTCGGTGCACTCAATGATGAAAAACTTGCAGCACTCCTTCAAGTTATCAAAACCGATTTATACACTCTCAAAGATGCCGTTGATTCGCTCAAATTTTATTTTGAAGCTCCTGAAGTTTCAAAGGCAACAGTAGAGCAGACATTACAAGATGAGCACATCGCGCCAATCGTGAAACTTCTCAAAAGCAGCTTGGATACTCTTTCAGATGTAAATCCTCTGAAAAAAGCAGCAAAAGAATCAGGCATTCCATTAAAGCAGCTATTTTGGAGTATGCGACTTGCACTCACAGGGAAAATCAATGGGCCAGGCGTACAGGAATTAATTGATATGCTTGGTGTTGATGAAAGTAAAAAGCGACTTGAAAAAGTGCTTGGTTTATTTTCTTAATAATCAATTTTTTATTTTTTCTTATAGTTTCACTATCTACAACGCTTTTTGCAATCAATCATTCTTTATCTCGCCCCTTGCGGGGTGCACGAAGATATTACTCGCCTAATATCTTCGATACAAGGGCGCATAAGAGAGGCATCTCTTATGTATCTCTCTACGCTTGAATGATCAATCATTCGCCTACTCTTGCTATGAGTTAGTTACTTTGCTGCGTTGTTGATGCGGCTCAGACATCCGACAAGCTAGATCGGATTCACTTTATTATTATGGTAGGTTTGAGCGTGAGCGAATACGCTCCATTCAAACCTTCATTATTTTGTGTAAATAAAACCCAAAAAACATTCGCGATTGCATGCCCTCTAAGCCGCAGTTACATCAGCCGAATTGCTATTCTCCAAGCAAAGGTAGGCGCATGGGGAAGCATTTCAATCGCAGAGAGATTAATAAGAGATACTTCTCTTATTTGCCCTTTTAGTTAAGGTGTTTTGGGCAAGCAAAATACCTTATGCTGCCTGCAAAGGCCGCCATGATAATGAAAAATAAAAATCAATCGATAGAAACAATAAGTAATAAAACAGTAGCTAAGCAAGCTTGCCGCTCTGCAAGATCCGATTCGGCAGTTTTTGCAAACCACTCACTGATCCTTCTTTCTCAAAGTAAGCCATGAGCTTTAAAAAAAGCGATTCTTGTGATTCAGGGACAAAGAATTCAAATAGGCCAGTTGGCGCATCAAGCGTGCGATCAAAGCAAAGATGATCAAAACTTTTTAAAATGCTTACCATTCCCAAAGTCTTTGAGCGAGAAATATGCGCCTGATAGTAAAAACAGTACTGTTGCATGTAAAAACCTCATATAGTCAAACAACCTTGAATATTATAGTATAACGAATGTTCATATATATATAACCCCACAACCAAAGGAAAATCATGGCGCAAAAAGACGTGTCTAAGATTGGGGTATCCACAGCAACTATCACAGGAATGAACGCAATGATCGGTTCTGGTATCTTTACCGCACCGGCAGCAATTGGCATGTACGTAGGGCCTGCTGGAATCGTTGCCTATCTTTTTGTAATCATTGCAGTTTGGCTTATCGCACAATCATTAGCGCGAGTTGCCGCACGATTTCCTGAGGAAGGCTCTTTTTATACCTATGCAAAGCAATGGGGAGGTCATGTTGTTGGATCAATCGCTGGCGCCTCTTATTTTCTTGGGCTTTTAATTGCAATGGGCTTGCTTTCGCAAATGGCAGGCGCATATCTAGATGCATTTTTCCCAGCAATTTCTACCAAAACACTTGGCCTTTCTGCATTAATCAGTCTAACGGTTCTCAATATGTTTGGCGTAGTGCTTTCTGAACTTGGGCAACAGGTATTAATTGTAACAACCACATTCCCTCTTATTATTACAACGGCCATGTGTTTCTCTAAAGCAAACATTTCTAATCTCACCCCATTTGCTCCGTATGGTATGCGCAACATCTTACAGGCTACTCGAGCCGTAGTATTTGGGTTTTTTGGATTTGAAAGTGCAAGCTCACTCTTTTCTATCGTAAAAGATCCCCAAAAAAATGTGCCCCGTGCACTTACTTATTCGATTAGCATTGTAGGTGTTATTTACCTATTATTTGTAACTTCAATTATTGTATCAACACCGTTAAGCTTATTTGTAGATCCACGAATTCCGTTGCCGATTTTATTAGAATCAATTTTCCCAGAAAACCCTTGGATTTTAACCGCGGTGCATATCTCAATTTTATCTGCAATTATTGGAACAATACATTCCATGATCTGGGGTTCAAGCGCACTACTCGTTTCACTCGCTAACCAAATTTGGAACGTACGTATGCCACAACGATTAGCCGTAGCAATGATTGGATGTGGCATATTTACCACATTTATGCTTTTGGACAATATTGATCTCTTTTTCT